>WBZR01000941.1_pt1 | contig 41238 bp, 25 predicted proteins | sample 5204231 | NCBI WGS metagenome assembly WBZR01 (sample SAMN12412403, study PRJNA552823) | activated sludge metagenome | isolation source: activated sludge from anammox sidestream of wastewater treatment plant... | place: USA: Virginia | collected 2017-08 | reverse complement strand
TAAATTCAAGTAAAGTTATAGGTAGTGGTGAGCCGTTTCCTAATCCGGTAAAGTCACTAAAATTGGTTAACCCGTCCCAACTGATGGTTTTAGTTCCCACATTTATTGTGCCTGTTCCCATTTCAAAGTTGGCTCCACTTCCTAAGGCTGCAATCCAACCCACTGCATCGTACTTAAATGGCTTTAAATTACTTAATACCGGTGCCGTTGCTTCATCTGCTGAGGCCCACTGATAGTCAACCTTATAGTTTACTCCCGACACAGGATAATTGCTCGGCTCTACCTGCCAATAGCGGGATAAATAATTGGTAGAGGTTCCAACATTAGGATGTGCCGATGGTATTACATTTACACTTACATAAGAGTTTGATGCCATAGAACCACTGTTCAAATATAAACTTATTGGGGAATAATTGCTGTTATCGCCTACCGGGAAACTATAAGTAGTAGCTGTGTTTGTTGTATATCTGATAACTTTTGAAGCGGCATTGCCCGAAATAAAGTACTCGGTCGATGAGCCTCCCGTTAATACGCCATCACTTCCTGTAGTTCCTATGCTAATGGTATTGCTATTTAAGTCAACCTTTCCATTTGTTAAGGTTAATTCATTCAATACGTTTACATCGCCATTTAATAGCATATCTCCATTTTGAGGGCTAAATTCCAAATCGTAATAGGTCTCTGAGGTTACTCCTCCTCCTACCGAGATTTGTTGATTGCCTGCACTCTGACGATTAAAGTTTACTTTCTTGTTGTTATGTGTGTAAGCACTGGTTGCTCCCGTACGTGACCAATTACCACCTATTTCAAAGGCTCCCGTGAAGCTTGATGTTAGCTCAAACGAACCGTCTGTTATGGTTAAGTTTCCGCGCAAGGCTCTTGTGTCATGTAATTCTAGTTCGGTGCCATTATCATTTACTTCTACATTCCATGGAATACCTGCATTGCCTGACCAAATAGAGCCGGCTGCCCAAGTCTTGTCGTTGACACCTACCTGATAATCTACCGTATTGGCAAAGCGCAAAATAGAGCTTGTTCCGTAATGGCATGGGTTGAGTAATTGTCCTACTGAACCGCCAAGCATTACTTGTAATACGCCTTTTATGGTTGTTGGGTTACCCGTTCCAAAGTCAACCGAACCATCGCCTATTCGTACCAATACATCATCATCAAACTCTAACAAGGTTCCTCCAAATGAGCTTACCGTCTTGGTGTATTTTAAAGGACTGTTCCCCAATACACCCGTAATATCAAATCTGCTTCCTACAGCTCCGGTAATGGTGCGTGTACCTCCTCCGCTAACCGTTATACTTCCCGCAAAACTTGGACTCGTGGCATTTCCTCGGTCAACAAAGGTATAAGTACTCAAATCCAAATCGCCTCCGCTTAATATCAAATCGCGGTTGATGGTCTTGTCCTCTCCTAATGTTAATACTCCTGCACTTATTTCTAAATCGCGTATCTTGTTCAGGTCTTGTAAAAACTCTACTCCTGTAGTCATGGTACCGTCATAACGCATATCTACCACATCACCTACATTTACCGTTGGAGAGGCACTCATGGTAGCCCCACTTTGCCCTCTTCTTATTTGAGAGCCTGTTCCCATTGTTGTGCTATAGCCATTCAAATCATACAAGCCGTTGCTTAAATACAAGCGGCTATCAATTTGCGTATTCCCGTTTATTTTTACGCTGCTGCCGGTATTATCTATCTTTAAATATCCAAAACTTCCTATATTGCTGCTGATATTCTGTACCGTAGTTCCGTTCATAATTACTTCTCGTCCGTTTTGTGTAAAGGTTCCCCCGGTATTGCGGGTAAGATCACCTGCTATTTGTATATCGCCTCCCGTAGTGCTACTCAGGGTTAATGTTCCGCTGACGGTTCCTCCAATATTTACATTGCCTTTTACTACCAAAGCATCGGTCATGCTTCCCATACTCAGGTTACCACCATCGTTTAAGGTTAAATTACCTGCCATCTGGCGTAATGCACTTGAACCATTGTATAAGTCTAAGGTTGTTGCTGTGCCATTGCCTTCTACCTCTACATGATAAGGATAACCGGCTCCTGAAGTTGCACTCCACTCTACAGAGCGCCCGTAAGTGTTGCCACTGTAATAACGCAAAGTAGAGTTAGCTGCATAAATTGGGGCATTAGTATTGGCATAACCTCCACTTTCTATCTGCAATATTCCTTTAATGGTACTTAAGTTGCTGCCAAAGTTCATTCCTGAGGTTAAAACTACCCGCACATTTGAACCAAACTCTAAAGTACCGCCTAAGCTGCTTGTTACTCCTTTTGTGGCACTCACATTAAAACGACCACCTGAAATGGTACTGATAATGTTTCGTAGGCCTCCGCTTACCAATACATCGCCTCCGTTATTCGTTAAGTTTACTTCATTACCATTTATGTCTAAGCCTCCGGCTCCTAATATCTGTAAGGTATTGCCCGCGCTTCCGTTAATGGTTACATCCGTTGGGTCACCACTGTTGTTTAATACCAGTGAGCCCGATGGTTTATCTAATACTAAATAGTTAAAGGTTTCTGTACCTCCGCCTGTTACTGTTATAATTTGTGTTCCGCCACGGTTAAAGAAAACTGCCTTGTTATTAGGGGTAAATACTCCATTGCTGCCATGGCGCGTCCAGTTTCCGTTAACATACAAATCTCCTGAACCCATATTAAGTTCTCCCGCTGATATATTCATATTACCGGCTATACCTCTATCGCTCGCTGGCATATTAAGGATGGTATTATTCAGAATACTTATATTCTCCGGAACACCTAAGCCTACCGTGTTACTATTGCCTGTCCATTCTACATTGACATTATAGCTGCCTCCTGTATTATAGATTATAGTTGAGCCCGATCCATAGCTTGGTGTGGCGCTTACCGAGCTACCACTGTTAAACTGCAAATTGCCATTTACCGTTAAAGGGGTACTGATAGTGGTTAAACCGTTTAGTTCGGCACTATTAATAGTAATGTCATTACCACCGGCAAAGGTTCCGGCTCCGTTAAATAATATTCCGCCTGCTCCGGTTACTGTGGTACCGGCTCCAGTACTGTTGGTAAATACTCCGTTGGGCTCTAATACTAAATAGTAAGTAGCATCTATGTCTAAACTGCCTCCGGAAGATAAAGTTACTGAGCCTACAGCATTTGTATTACCTCCCGATATTTGTACTGCATGAGAGATACATGTACGTGAGGAGGTTGGAGGTACCACTCCGCTATCCCAGGTGCTTGGATTTCCCCAAGTGCCGGAAGCGGCTGTGGAAACACAACTTAATATTCCGTTGATATTGCCTAACACAAAGCTTCTATTGCTTAAATTGCCTATAAAGTTATTGGCCGAACTGCTTAAATAAGGGTTACCACCTGATACCATAGAGCTTCTTACTTGCCAGTTGCTGCCTGTATAGTCGCCCTGGAATACTCCATTGCCTCTTACAAAGCCTGCGGCTTCACTGCTCAATGGCCACTGAAACACACTCTCTAAGTTATTACCTCCGGCTGTCCCTTCGTCCATTATCCATTCTAAGTTAACCATCTGGTTATTGTCATATACCGCATAAGTGAAAGAAGGTGCCGTTTTTACACGTACTCCTATATCGTCAGCAGTACCCGACTGGTTAAGGGTTACCGGAGAGTAGGTACTGCCATCAGGACCAATAGGATACAATGTAGAGTTATTATCAAACTTACGGCTTAGCTTTCCGCTGCCATTGGTTATTATATACCTTGTACTGCTTGCTCCGCTTATTGGGGTATTGGTGCCATTGAGTTTTAAGTTATAGTTACCTATGGTTACATTTCCTGAACTTAAGGTTAACTGGTTGTTTACTTCTACATGGTTGGTGGTTAAAGTAACTCCGGCAGCATTATTAATAGTCAGGTATGCAAATGGGATTACCGTAGTGTTACTGCCCCCTATATTTTGGTTGCTGGTTCCGCTAAAGGTTACTGCGCGTCCGTTAGGGTAAAAGTTGGTGCTACTGCCATTATTGTTCCAATGTCCTTTTAAATTGATATCGCCCCCCATAGCACCCGACTCTGATAAGTTGCCGATTAAGTTCAAATCTCCACTAATCTCTAAGGGTACATTCATATTGTTGCCTCCATAATCCATATACAAATTACCGCCTGAGCTAATGCTGAGGTCACCGCCTGTCTTAAATACAGTATTTGCATAGCTTCCTCCCGAACCTGCCGGAATTAATGTGCTGCTGCTTACTAATACGTGGTGAGGATAGCCCTTGCCCGAAGAGGAACTCCACTCTATTGAACGGTTATAGTTACCCCCTGTGTTGTAATCCAAGGTGGAGCCTGACGCATAGGCAGGTGCATTGGTGTTGGCATAGCCCCCTGATTTTATTTTCAAGGTTCCTCCACTTTGTATGGTTACTGTACCGCTGCTAAAATCAACACCTCCGTTTATATCTACATTGTATGGGTTGCAACTGCCCGTAAAGGTTCCACTGCCCAAAAATACCAACAAGCCCGCTGTTGATCCGGTGGCAAAGTCTCCTCCTGTTGAATTTACAGTACCGCCTGAGGTAATATTTAAATTTTGTGGTGTACCTGCCGCAAACAAGCCTGATATTAAGTTAAAGGTTGGTACGGTAGTATTATTATTAGTTAAAGTTACGGTATTATCGCCCGAAGCACCGGTATTATCAATATTAATATTTCCGGTAGTTACTAGTGTATTAGGTAAGGCATTTCCGGTGGTTTGGTTAAATGTCCCATTATAGAAATAAGTAGCCGTTCCCGGGAAGTTTCTTGAGTTGGTTTGAATACTGCCTAAGGCTGTAGGAGGTGTATATATACCATTGGCATTACCTGATTTTATACCTCCGGTTGCATTAATCGTAAATGAAGTATTAGTACCTGATAATACATAAGGACCACAATCTAATATGGCACCATTCAATACCGTAAATACATGAGCACTACTGCTTAATGCTACATTAGTTAACATCTTAACAATATTGGTAGAAGTGCCGTTACCAACATTCCAGTTAATCAAACCGGAACCCGATGTTCCACCGAAACTCCAGGTTTGAGTGCCTGAAGGTTTAATGAAATTAACGGTATGTGTTCCTCCATTAGTACGCTGAACGGTACCGTTCATTACCACATCGCCTTTAAAATTAACTGTAGTATTACTTGAACCTCCTTCATTAAACTCAAGTCTTCCACTATTTTGAGTAAAGTTTCCATCAAAGTTCCAAGTAGCGGTAGATGCTCCGGTTTTGGTAATTTGCGAGTTAGCTCCGGTACAAGTGGTATTACCGGTAACATTAACCACACACGTAGCAGAACCGTTACTGGCAATGTCTAAAATGCCATTATTAACAATTAAATCGCCAGCAACATTTAAGGTAAATGAAACGTTGGTAGTTAGTCTAAACCCAAAACTTGCATGATTAGTGGTAACCGAAAAGTCACCATTAATGGTTTGTAAATTTCCCGAACAATTAACACTACTTCCTAAAGTGGAGTTAACCGTAAAATGGTGGAAAGATTGTCCTAAACCACTTGGTGCATTATTCGTAATTCCGGTAATTAAACAAGTACTTCCACTTTGCCAGGTACAGGTAGGAATAATACCTGCATTACGAGCATGCTCGTATGTTCCGGTAGAGCTTACGGTAACAGTACCGTTAAAAGTTACATCCGGACTTCCGGAGCCTTGCTGTTTCATCAAACCATTCACTAATACTGTAGCGCTTGAGTTTACAATCAAAGCATTGTTGCTTGAAGAGTTCATTAAAAAAGTACCTCCTGCATCTATGGTCATATCGGTACCTGTACCACTATTGATGGTAAGTGAGTTATTGGTAACTTCCAGAGTACCGCCTGAGTTAATTACCAACTCATCTGCAGTAGTGTTACTATTAATTGTAACAGTATGCCCATTTCTGATAAATATTCCTGTACTATTGAGGTGGGTTGGAGCCACTGCCGGGGTAGTTCCCGGAGGCGAAACAAAGGTAGGGTCGCTTGATACTTCCCAAGTGCTAACATTAGACCAGTTGCCTGTAGCTACCGATTGATAATAAACAGGAACATCTATTCTTCCGGTAATATCATAAGTACCCGGAGTTGGCATAAACGAACCGGCAACTCCTGAAGTAATAGTTAACACATTAGAACCGGCCGATGATGAGGCTAGTTGAGTCCAATAACCTCCACTGGCAGGACTATAAACATTTCCTTTTAATGACGTTTCAGGACCTACCACTATATCGCCAGCGGTGTATGTGAAAGTTAGGTTAGATAGAGAATAACCTGCAATAAATCCTGTTACGGTGATTGGCCAGTAGCGACTAACATAACTAACTGCCGGGCTCATGCTCGGATGTACTCCATCAACTACTCTAAAGCCTACTGTTCCGTTAATTCCGGCACCGGCTATACCATTTACAGTTACAGGTGAATATTCTGTAGTTCCGGTATTTTCGCCTATAGGCCAGGTAAACGGTAAGCCTACACCACTATTCAATACGGCTCTATTCAACACTCCCGTTCCGTTAGTAACAAACATTTTACTTACTCCAAAACCTGATCCGGTAAGTCCGCCTGCTGCAGATGGTATATTGATATCATAATTGCCCATATACACTAGACCGTTATTGGTAAAGTTAAAAGCATTTAAGTTCCACGATTTATCGAGAGTTAAGCTGGTTGAACCTTTCCAAGTTATAGTATAAGCCTTTGCAAAAACAATATCTGTAAAACCTGAAGCACCTGTATTTACGTTGGTTCCGGTAAACTCAAAGGAAGCACCCGAAGCAAATGTCGGTGTAGCCGTATAAGAAGTAACCACACCGGCAATACCGCTGGCACTGTTAATGATAAGTGTTCCGGTAGCATTCAAAGCAAAGGTATTAGAAGCGTTTGAACCAACTACTGCATAAGATTGACAATCTAAAGTTCCGGCAATATTAATAGGGTTAGCATTACTGCTGCTTGCCGAAGTTAAGTTTGATAATAATTGTAGAGTGCTTCCGGCCTCAAGAGTATAACCGCCTCCTGTTTGTGCGGCTCCTGCATACGAGTATGTTTGCGTACCTGTGCCATTAAATCTGAAAATAGCTGTGGCATTATATGTTCCTGAAAGTCCAATTGTACCTGTGCCTGATTTTGAGAAATTTCCTTTAATAGCAATTGTATTATTGGCATTATTTGTTCCCGATCCAAAGTTAACCGCATTGGTAGCAGTACTTGTCATACTAAAATTTCCGTTTACGACAACACTTGCGTTGGCAGTATTTGAAGCGGCATCAAGCCCTAAAACACCGCTGCCCGAAATAGTTAAATTATTGGTATTAAAGTTGCCCTGAACAGTAGTGTTTGATAATGAACCAACACAGGTTAGAGCGCCATTACTAATGGTTGAGTTTCCGGTAACGGTAAGTGTTCCAACAATACCTGCATTGGTGTTGTTCGACACAATAATATTTCCGGTTCCGCTTAAAGCTAAGTCTCCATCAACATACATTGTATTAGCAGTGCTGTTAGTAGCTATGGTAAGTGTACCCGCACCGGTTAAACTAAAGTTTCCGGTACATCCCAAGTTAAGTCCCGAAACTAATTTCCAGGTAGTGCTAGCCCCACCTACTATCTCCAGATTATTGTAATGTCTGTTGGCCACATTAGTAGTAAAGTTGGTTAAGTTCCAGGCTACCGCATCGGTATTGGAGTATCTAACCGTACTGCCCGTAATAGTATTGGTAGCAGTTGTTGGTGTAAAACCTTGAGCAATATCTATAACACCCGATGAAGCCCATGTTCTGGCTCCATTTCCGGAGTTATTTAACTGACCATAGAAGAAAGCCGGAATTGTTTGGCTGCTTGCTGAAGTAAAATCAAAGATACTAGCTGAATTTATACTAGAGGTAAATGAACTTAAAGTAGAAACATCAAAAACACCTGCTACTTCAATAGTTCCTGCAGGTTCACTAATAGCAGCTCCACTTCGGTTATTACTAATAGTTAGATTATTGTAATTAGTAGCGGTAATAGTTTGCGCTCCGTAACCATTATAGTTAATGGTGCTTCCGGTAACAGTCATAGATGACCCCGGGGTATATGAACCGCAAATACCAATAGTTCCACTATTGGCTAAAACTCTTGCACCACCGGTTAAGTTCAAATTCCCGTAATTAAGTGCCGGGATATTTTGTGAGGTAGTTGCCACTATATTTAATGTACTGGTACAATTAAAAGATGATAATCCGGTACTAGCATAAGTGAAATCACCGGCAATGGTTAAATCTGACGAACCTGCCATAGTAAACTTACCGGTGCCATTTACAGTAAAATCAGTTGCCGAGCGCGAACCGCTCACTAATAGTTCATTAGTATAACCTGCAGCAGTTGGAATAATAACATTATCAGAAATACTTGGAACACCATTAGGCGTCCAGTTGGTATTTAATCCCCAATCGTTACTAATTGCCCCATTCCAGGTATAAGTAACTGAAGGGTTTAAAAAGCCATCATCTTTACCTACACCCAAAGTGTAATTAGCCACAGATGGAGAAAAACTAGAACTATTAGTAACGACATAAGGACCTGCACCTGCGCTTGTGGCTCCTACTGTTGTCCATACAGTGCCATTATGTAATCCCATTTTTAGAGTTACTCCTGCGGCAAAGTTTACATTTTCTTCGCCAGTGTTGTATTGTGCATCGACAGTAATGGTACTTCCTCCGGCAGTGTTTTCGCTTACTTTCCAATATCTATTAATCAATTTGGTGTCATCGTAAGCAGCCGGAGTAGAAACTCCATCAACCACGCTAACTCCATAAACATCACTGGTAGCACTGTTAGCAAGTTTTAAAGGATTGTAGGCCGAATTTCCTACAGGAAAAGTTATGGTTGAACCTCCTACAGTTTGTCTCAACATTCCTGTTCCGTTGGTTACTATATAATCGGTGGCCGAATATCCAACAATTGAGGCCGAAGCACCTAAAGTAAGATTATTATTACCTAAATACAATTTACCGTGTTGACCTGATAAATCTAAATATACAGCTCCTCCGCCTTTAATAGTTAAAGGAACTGATAATGAAACTCCTGAGCTATTAAATACTGATAAAGCAAAAGCATTGGTAACAGCGGTTCCGGTAACCTGAGCTGAGGTACCATTATAAATAAACTGCCCATCGGTAGCATGCATGGTTCGGGTATTGGTTGTTCTAAGCGAGCCAACGTTTCCGGTAGCAATAGTATTAATACCATCAACATGAGCCGTAATTAAATTACCCCCGGCATTTTGAGTAAAATTATATCCACTTAATAAATTGGTAGCAAAATTTAAGAAAGAACCTGAATAAACAGTAGTTGAACTTCCTGAGCCAAAATCTACATTACTGCCTAAATTTAATAAAGTATATGATGGACCTGACACACCAACATTAAACGCAATAGTTCCTGAAACAGTGGCTGTACTTTGCGAAACATTTTGTGGGTGTGGAGTTGTTATAGAAGTTCCTACTCCTCTAAAGTTTACGGTAGAAGAACCCGAGGTGTGTGCCATATTTCCACTGGTTAAATTTAAATCGGCATACATATTTAATGTTCCCACTGCACCTGAGCCGGATCCCGTTGAAATGTTTAAAGTGGCACCATTTAAAGTTAAGGAACCGGTAGTTGCCACCGGACTTGGTGTATTGGTGGCCACATTTAGCACTCCGGTTACTGTTCCGGATGTAGCCGAAGCAATATTAAACGTACCACTGCTAAGTGTTATGGTTTTATTATCGGCAATATTCATATTTCCGGTACCGGAGCTACAATCTTTAGCTACCGAGAATGTGCCGTTACTAAGTGTAAAGCCTCCATTACAATTTAAGGTAGAAGTTCCTGTTCCGGCCGATTGCACATAGCCATTACCTGTACCCGAATGAGTAAATAATCCTGTAATTGTTGCTGTTACACTTGTTTTAGCTGAAGCGTTCAATGCAAACGAAGTTGCAGCGCTTGAGCTGTTATTTAAAGTCCCACTAACGTTTATAGATACTCCCCCTCCGGTATTTGTCCCTGTGTTTCCTGTAAAGCTACCACTTAAACTGATGTTTAAATTAACGGTAGAAGTGTAAGACACCGTTCCGGTAGATGTAGAACCGCTATTTACAAGCAATGCCCCCCCCGAAATATTGGTGTTGCCGGTTACTGTTAATGAAGGACTCGTAGAGTTAGTTCCGGTGTTTACTGTCAAATTCCCTCCACTTATATTTAAATCTCTACCTATGGTAAGTCCTAAAGAAGAGGTAGCAGTAAGACCTAAAACATATCCATTGGTACTTACAACATTAAAATCACGACCTACATTTGTTCCGTTAAGATTCCCACTTAGGTTAACTCCGGTAGTCATGCCCGCTGTATTCCAAGTAAAATCAGAAAACGATTGATTTAAATTACCCGGTGCGTTATTGGTTGTACCGGTAATCAAGCATGTAGAACCTGCCGACCAAGTACAAGTACCCAAACTTCCACCATTCATATTATGGTCATAAGTAGCACCATTGGCTATGGTCATAGTACCACTGTTAGTAATAGTAGCTCCCGAATTGCGGAAAATACCATTGACTGTACCTAAAGCACCACTTACTAAGGTAAATGTTCCGGCAGTTTGCTGATAAACACCACCCGAAGCCGGTACCGTAAAACTACTTATACTGCTGGTACCAACATTTATACTTACACCACAGCTAACTGCAGCCGAAGTGTTGCCTATAAATAAATAGGGGAAAAAATTAGTTGTTCCCGAACCGTTAAGTGTTCCGGATAGGCTCTGAGCAGCAGTACCGTCAAGAAATACCGCGCGAGTATTGTGGGTAAAAGTTCCATTATTGGTAAAGTTACCGCCCAACTTTAAATCGCCCCCCGAGGCTGATGATAAAGTAAGACCCGAAGATGCACTAATGGTAACGTTTCCGGAAGCAAAGCGATACTGTGATGAGGAGCCAAAGCTTAAGGTAGTATTTACACCATTACCAATTAAAACATGATTTGGAACACCTTGACCTGAAGTGGCATTAGTTTTCCACTCGAGGCCGGCAGTGTATGAACTGCCCGTATTATAAATTAGAGTTGAGCTGCTTCCATAGGTTGGAGCATTGGTATTGACATATCCATTAGCATTAATTTGAAGATTTCCGTTAATATTAGTAACCGAACTCGTAAAGTCAACACCACCGGCAATAGTTACGGTAGAGTTGGTACCAAAGGTACGTGCTGTATTTGTTCCTTTTATTAAACCATCACCCAAGAAACTAACCTTACCTGCTGTTGAAGTACCATTAATGGAGGTGGCTGAAGTATTATCCATTACAATTTGTCCGGCAGTACCACCTACTCCACGACCCCCAACACTTAAGCTATTTGTACCTAAGGCAACTGTTGAAGTTCCGTTAAGGGTAAGAGAACCGGTAAACGAGGCATGGGTAACCGAAACCGTACCCACGGCACTACTGCTAAGGGTTATATCACCATAATCGCCTGCAATGTTGCCACTTGACGATAAGGTTAAGTCGCTTATAGCCGTACCTCCTCCACTGGCAGTAGAAGTATTCTGACTACGATAAGTAACGGGGTTGATGCCGTCTTTGTATATCGGGAAACTACCAAAAAAACCTGTAAATGTTGGTGTTGAAGATGCCGAAACATCAGTACCCGGTGCATTAGAGAAGTTACCACCGCTATAGCCCATCCATAAAGTAATATAAACCGAAGCCGGATTTCCCAAATCTTTTAAAGCTATGCGTACCTCGCGTGAGGTAGAACTAGTATATACAGTAGGTGTATTTCCGGTACTCGACCAACTTCCGTTGTATCTATACAGAGGGTCTGTATAGCTCTGTTCGGTATATGAGGTATAATCGGCACGGAAAGGCAAAGTAGGTGTAACACTGTTATAATTACGACCTGCGGTTGTTCCATTTCCATCACCGGTAGGGTTGCTGCGCGGGTCGGTGTCAATGTACGCGGCAAAGTTATCGCTACTGCCAAAAGAACCTGAGGTGCGGAAAGCCCCTAAATACAAATACTCCTGGTCAAAAGTAATGTAGTAATCGGTATTGTTGGCGGCAGCACTGAATTTTTCACTATTATCAAAATCAGAAGAGCTACCTGTAAAATTAACAGTATGAAAACTCCCTGAGGAAAAAGTAGCCGTTACACTTACATCGTCTATTCCAATACCTTGTGAGTTTGATCCGGTTGTATTTAACTGCCAGGCCAAGTATATTGGGCTACCGTTAGTAATATTTAACCCTGTAATGTTAATTCCTGATTTAGTAATTACCCCACAATTGCTGCTTGAAGGTGTACCCGATGGGCTAAAGTCATACGAACTTGAACCGGTGGGTAAGTCAGATGTGGAAATATCTCCGGCTGTCACATTAGTCCAACTTGTACCATTGGTAGAGTAGTAAAAAGTTACTGAGGCATTAGCGGAATTAATACGATATCTTTCTAATTTGTAGCTAACACTCAAGGCAGTAATGTCATTTGAATTAGTATTCTCGTAGTATGCCATTAAAGTATTGGGTGAAGCAAAGGATCCGGAAGTCATAGCTCCCACGGCACGCTCTGAGGAGCTTGTACCCCAGTTATAGGTTCCGCCTGCTGTAGGCGATCCGCTGTGTGCTGCTTGCGTGGTTGAGGTAACCCCGGCACCCCAAGTGATGGTACCGTTCTTTTCCCTTATTCTCCAGTTTGAAGGAAGGCTTGTTCCTGTACCCATTGCATCAAAATTTTCAGTAACGGGGGTGGTGTTAGGGATAGAAATTTGGGCATTTGTATTTAAAGCCAATAAGCTAAAAAGAAAAACCAATGCCGTAAATTTGAAATAGTAAAACTGTTTCATTGTATAAAGGTTTGATTGTTTTTTATAGGGAGATTGTAAAGATATCATGCTAAAACAACTAAATGTGTATTTAAAAAAATCAAATAATTAATTTCAAATATTAAAAAGGCATGATAAAAACAAAATTATCATAGACAAAAATAAACAATTTTTTATTAGCTTTTACAAACTTCATAAAAATTTAATACAGAATTAACAACAAAAAAAGCAAGAGGTATTGCTAGCGTAAATAAATGATAGGTTCAGGCATTTCTATGGCTGTTATATTGCTGTATGAATGGAGTTAAGAATGATTTCAACTAAAGTTATAAAACGGGAATAGATACAAGTTGGCAAACAAGAAAAAGCAAAGTAATAATTGAGGAATAATATTGAAACCGCGTTAAATACGTATTCTTATACCTTGCACTTATAGCCTGGTAAAAAACTTGCTTTCATTAAGGGGGAATGATAGAGAAACTAACGGAAAAAGTGAAGTAAAGCAAAAAGCCCTTACAATACTGTAAAGGCTTCTAAAATGTGGTGGGAGATACTGGGTTCGAACCAGTGACCCCCTGCTTGTAAGGCAGGTGCTCTGAACCAGCTGAGCTAATCTCCCTTGATGTAAATAACGCTTTCTAAATTTTTAGGACTGCAAATATAGCTCAATATTATTATTTACAAAAAAATAATTTATTAATCGTGTATTTTTATGATAAGTAATTGTTTTTCATTACAATAAAAGACAAACAAAAAGTAATTAGGGCAATTTTCAATTCTTGATTAATTTTGCAACATCCATAAAACATAAAAATAATAACTGTTTCAAAGCGTTAACAAAGCATGATAAGCATAATTACTGCTGTACATAATCAATTAGCTATGAACAGGCTATTTGTTAGAAATTTGCAGAAATACAGCAAACACCCTTTTGAGCTGGTAATTATTGATAACGCTAGCAGTGATGGTAGTGCCGAATTTTTTGAATCGTGTGGAGCAACCGTAATACGCAATGCAAAAAATTACTCTTACCCTTACACTCAAAATCAAGGTATTAAAGCCGCCAAAGGAAATGTTTTTGCATTTTTGAATAACGATATTATTGTATGCCCCAACTGGGATGCGTTACTTCTAGAGAGTATTCGTATTAATCAACTGGATGTGCTTACTTCCTGCGGGTTAGAACAGGTGGAAAGCAAAACCTCTTCTGACCGTTTGCGCAGAAAATGGAACTATGTAAAGAACTTTTTAAATCTTTTTCCAACTACTGAATATAGCCTAAAGCTTATGCACTCCTGGATGTATAACAACTGGGAAAAATTTTGTCATGAGCGCGATTTGAAATTTCATAACCAAATAAAAGAAGGGTTTGTAGGTCATAGTGTGTTTTGTACTCGCAGAGCCATTGAACTGCTTGGCTTATGGGACGAACGTATACAATCGGCCGACTTTGATATTTACATGCGTTCAAAAAAAAGAAGTTTGGAATATGGCGATATTAAACCTTGCCATATAGCGTTAAACATTTATCATCATCATTATATAAGACTTACCACAAAAAAGAATCCTCAACCTTTTGCCGATGCAGGTAATTTAATTAAATTTGATGCAAAATGGAGCGAAGCCGAGCGAAAACAGTTGTTGAAAGATATTGAATTGTTTTAAAAGAAATCTAAATTTAATAAAAAACTGAGCATGAGTATAGTTAAAAAAACACAGAAAAGAGCCGGTGAATATTTTCTGAAAAAAGAATATGCCAACCGTCAAAGAAAAGCTGTTGCTGTAAACTATAATGATGCCGAAACTATAGCACTCATATTTGATGCTACCCATAAAGATGAGTTTGAACTTGTAAAAAAATATATTAAAAAACTAAAAGAACAAAAACGTAAGGTTAAGGCCTTAGGCTTTTATGATGAAAAAGAATCGCCAGCGTTGATGAGCTCACGATTAGAATACGATTTCTTTACCAAAAAAAGTTTAAATTGGTATTTAAAACCCAGCGACCCACTTGTAGAAAACTTTATTAATGAGCCTTTTGATTTGCTGATTAACCTATGTATGAATTTCAAAACTCCGCTATTGTATGTTACCGCATTGTCTAAAGCAAAATTTAAAGTAGGACGCGAGCATAAACTCTATGCACCATATTTTGACGTAATGTTAAAAACCAATGATGATACTAGCTTAAAAGATTTTATAAGTTTGTGTGAAAAATATTTAAGTATGATTAATCCAAAGTAAGAAACATGATAACAGCATTAAAAGGTACCGGTGTAGCTATAATAACCCCTTTTACAACACAAGGCGAGGTGGATTATAAAGCTCTGGAAAGATTAGTAACCCGTTTGATAGAACAAGGTATAGGCTACATAGTAGTGCAAGGAACCACAGGCGAAACTGCCACTTTAAGTCAAGAGGAGAAAAAAGAAATAATAACCTGTATTAAACAGGTAAGCCAAAACAGAGTACCGTTGGTTATTGGTATTGGTGGAAACAATACTGCTGATTTGATAAAACAAATGGAACGGTTTGATTATAGTGGATTTACGGCTGTACTGTCTGTATCGCCCTATTATAACAAACCATCACAACAGGGCATAATACAGCATTATACCGCCTTAGGTAAAGTTTCGGCACTGCCAATTATTTTATATAATGTTCCGGGCCGAACAGGCTCCAATATGTTGGCACAAACTACCTTGCACTTAGCTAACGAAGTGCACAATATTGCAGGTATTAAAGAGGCTTCGGGGAATATGGAGCAGATTATGCATATTATAAAAAACAAACCTCAGCACTTTATGGTAATATCGGGCGATGATAATTTAACTTTACCTATTATAGCTGCCGGGGGTGTAGGTGTAATATCAGTTACCGCCAATGCCTTTACCAATGATTACTGCAACATGGTAAACTACTGTTTGGCCGGCAATTTTGAAGCGGCACGCCCATTACACTATAAACTTTGTGAAATTACCGATTTGCTTTTTGCCGATGGAAATCCGGGAGGAGTTAAAGCAGCCCTTAAACTTTTAGGGGTGTGTGGCGATACCTTGCGATTGCCTTTAGTGAATATTAATCAACAAGTTTACGAGCGTTTAAAATTAGTCATTGCAAACTATTAAGACATTTAGTTTAGCCATAGTAAAATTTGTTTTACGATATATTTTATATTGGCTTATCTTATTTAATGCTACACGGTTGTTGTTTGTAATATATTATTACCAACAAACCTTTAAGGAGCATGCAACCGATGTTTTGTTTATTCCCTACCATGCCCTGATGTTAGATTTAAGCATGATTAGCTATATATTGGCAATACCCTTGTTGCTAGTGGTTGCACAAATATTCATCAACCAAAAAGTTATAGAAAAAATGATGCTGATATACACAATGTTTATATCAATAATTTACTTGTTGATTGGTGGAGCCGAAATAAATTTATATGCAGAGTGGCTAACCAAAATTGACTACCGCGCAGTAATCTATCTTAAAACACCCGATGAAGTTTTTAGAACTGCCACCTGGTGGCAAACTATTATTTTCTTTATCTATACTTTAGCCTTTGGTTATGGGGCTTATAAGCTTTATTTATTTTTGTTTAGGAAACAAATTAATTTAAATATTCAAAATAAGTGGCAAAAAATAGGCTTTGCTTTTACTTTACTAATTGTTGGGAGCGCATTTATTGGAGTTGGAATTCGTGGAGGCATACAGCAAATACCCATTAACCAAAGCAGTGCCTATTTCTCTCAAAACAACAGTATTAACTTAACTTCGGTAAATTCCATGTGGAATTTGTTGGGAAGTTTGTATCAAAATGCGGCAGCTCTCAATACTAACCCATATATCACTATGCCCCATCACGAAGCACAAGCTATTGTTGATTCGTTATATATGGTACCGAAAGATACCACCATTTATTTTTTAAATCACCCTAAACCTAATATAATATTATTGCTGCTCGAGAGCTACTCGGCCGATTTAATAGAGAGTTGCGGAGGCGATAGCGGCATAAGCCCTCAGTTAGAGAAGATTATTTCAGAAGGTTATTTGTTTGACCAAATTTATGCCAGCGGTACCTTATCGCATCAAGGTATAGCCTCTATTTATAGTAGTTTTCCGGCTCAACCTGCCACTTCTATCATCAAAGAGCAAGCCAAATTTAGCAAGCTTCCTTCGCTCAATGAAAGGTTTAATAAAATGGGATACTATACCTCGTTTTATTTTGGTGGACAGCTCAGCTATGCCAACATAAAGAGCTATATGTATTTTAACAATTTCAAGAAAATAAAAGACATTGACAACTACGACTCAGACATACCGCGAGGCAAGTTGGGCATACACGATGGTTATACCCTACCCGACCATTTACAGGAATTGAATAAAATGCCACAGCCCTTTTTCAGCGGACTATTTACCGTAAGTACACATAGCCCCTACGATATACCGGCTGCATGGAGCATAAAAAAAGGTGGTAGCGAACAAGATTATTTAAACGCTGCACACTATAGCGATAGTTGTATTGGGGTGTATATAAATAATTGTAAAAAACAGGAATGGTATAAAAATACCTTGTTTATTCTGGTAGCGGACCACAGCAAACACACACATTTCGACAGAAACTATTTTGAACCACTCAACCGACATATTCCTTTAATATTTTTTGGTGATGTTATAAAACAAGAGTTCAGAGGCAAAACCAATAGTTTTAAAGGCTCGAAAAGCGACATAGCCGCCACTTTACTCAAACAATTACACCAAAATGCCAATGAGTTTGCATGGAGCCGGAATATGATGAATCCCTACAGCAAACCTTTTATATATTACTCGCTGGTTAATGGCTTTGGATGGGCTAACGATAATTGCTGGTTAGCATACAGCTATCAAAGCCATGATTACGACTGGAACACGTGCAATAATAAAACCGAGGCGGATAGTATGGCACATTTGGGAAAAGCTTATTTGCAGACTCTTTTTCAACAATACTTGGATTACTGATGAATGAGAAAAAAACGCTAACTGATTACCAAGCCGCATGGCTCAAAGCACAAAAATATTGTGTCTATCAGGAGCGATCGCAACAAGAAGTACGCAATAAATTGTATGAGTGGGGCGTGGCGCGCAAAGAAGTTGAGATATTGATTGCTGAACTGATTAGCCATAATTATATAAATGAAGAACGTTTTGCCTTGACACTTGCAGGGGGCAAGTTTAGAATTAAAAAATGGGGAAAAATAAAGATAAAACAAGCCTTGAAAATGCATCAAATATCAGACTATTGTATCAAAAAAGCTTTGGCTCAAATTTCTGAAAAAGATTATGAGAATTGTATAAAGCAACTTATTGTAAAGAAATGGGGTAAGCAAAGCAAAAAATTATCGTGGGAGGAAGAGCAAAAAACATATCAATTCCTCTATGGTAAGGGGTTTGAAAATGATGCAGTTACACGGGTATTAAAAGATATTAAAGACGGTAAAACCTGAGAAAACAATATTTTTTTGCTTTAAAAGTTTGAAAATTGTAAAAAATAATCTACTTTTGCAGCCCTTAATGTCCGATGGTGTAATGGTAACACTCCAGATTTTGATTCTGTCATTCAAGGTTCGAATCCTTGTCGGACAACTTAAAAAAGCCTCACAAAATGAGGCTTTTTTATTTTATACTACCCTTTTTTAATAAATTTTAAGTTGTACCAAGTAACCATCATATAAGCTTATAAGTATAAGCGCTATTGCCTATGGGGTTATTCCATAATGTATCAGTTAACTTTTAACTTCATAAAATGAATCCGTATTTTTATTATTTGTTTAACTTTGAGCCATGTTAAAAACAAAAAATATTTTGGCCTTAGTGTTTATGCTGATTATTATTGGTACATCATGTAAACCTGTCCAAAAGTCGTACTTGCCCTATCGTAAAAAAAACAAATGCGGCTGCCCAACCTACAGCTATTGGCACAACAGAGGAAATATAATAGTCAATAGTCAAATCTAAATTCGACTAATAAACTTCTCTAGTAAAATAAGTAATTGTAATAATCTAGGGCAATTCCGTTTACACCGGCATTGGCGGTGGTGTATGCTTAATATCCTTTACTTTTTCAGGATACTTAACATGATACTCAAACTCGTGGCGGAAGTGACGTATGGCGGCAGCTACAGGCCATGCAGCAGCATCACCTAAAGGACAAATAGTTTTTCCTTCAATATTGCCCTGAATATCCCACAATAAGTCAATATCGTCCATAGTGCCACGACCATATTCTATTTCTTTCAATATCTTTTCCATCCAACTGGTTCCTTCCCGACAAGGGCTACATTGACCGCAGCTTTCATGGCGATAAAAATGACTAAAATTATAAGTGCTTCTAACAATGCAAGCGCGGTCGTCATACACAATAAACCCACCTGAACCTAACATAGAACCGGATTCAAAACCACCATCAGAGAGCGATTCGTAAGACATTAAGCGACTTTCGTTTTTGGCTGTTTTAAGCAATAAATGAGCCGGTAAGATAGGAACAGATGACCCTCCGGGTACGCATGCCTTCAACTTACGACCATTAGGAATACCACCACAATATTCATCAGAAAAAATAAACTCTTCCACCGGAACTCCTAATTCAATCTCATAAACCCCCGGCTTATTAATATTGCCGCCTGCCGAAATTAATTTTGTTCCGGTGCTGCGTCCAATTCCAATTTTAGCGTACTCCTCGCCACCCATATTTACAATATGCGAAACTGTAGCAATAGTTTCAACATTGTTAACCACGGTTGGGGAGCCGTAAAGACCTTTTACTGCAGGAAATGGAGGTTTTATACGCGGGTTACCTCTTTTCCCTTCCAAAGATTCCAGCAAGGCGGTTTCTTCACCACATATATAAGCTCCGGCACCTACATGTACATATAAATCAAGATCATAACCTGAACCTAATATATTTTTTCCTAACCAACCTGCGGCATAGGCCTCGGCAATGGCACGTTCTAAAATACGCGATACATAAAAATACTCACCTCTTATGTAAATGTATGATGTATTGGCTCCTAAGGCATAACTAGAGGTAATCATTCCCTCAATTAAAGAGTGAGGAATTTTTTCCATCAAATATCTGTCTTTGAAAGTACCGGGTTCGCTTTCGTCTGCATTACATACTAAATAACGAGGTACTCCCTGGGGCTTGGCAATAAAACTCCATTTCATGCCCGTAGGGAAACCGGCACCTCCCCTTCCTCTAAGTCCTGATTTTTTTACTTCTTCAACAACCTCATCAGGAGTCATTGTTTTTATTGCTTTCTCAACCGAAGCATATCCACCCATCTTGCGATACACTTCAAGTGATTGTATTCCTTCTACATTTATATGTTCAAGTAATAATTTTTTACCCATTTTTTTCTTTATTGCAGATATTTAATCTGATTAAACAAGTTTTTCTAATCGGTTATATAATATCAGTATAGTTTTTTCTTGTGTTCTCAACTCTTAATTTATCAATCAAGGCATCAGCTTTTTCATTGGTCAGATTTTCGTAATAGCTGGCACCACATTGCAACATAGGTGCTGTACCGCACGAACCCAAGCACTCTACTGTGCGTAAAGTAAACATACCATCAGCAGTGGTTTCACCTGTTTTAATTCCTAATTTTTTCTCTAAATAGGCTACTAAATCTTCGGCACCATTCAACCAACATGGAACCGTTTTGCAAACTTCTAATATACATTTGCCCGCAGGTTTTAAATTAAACATGGAATAAAAAGTAGCCACCTCATACACCTCAATTGGTTTAAGTTTTAGTAATGATGCCACATAGTCCATGGTTTGCGGGCTAAGCCAACCATCAAACTCGGCCTGTGCAATGTGCAAAACAGGAATTAAAGCCGACTTTTGTTTTCCTTCAGGGTAACGTTTTATGATACTATTAACAAGTTGCAATGCTTCATCGCTAAAAGCAATTTTATCTTGTGTGTTTTGTGATGACATTGTATTATTTAATTTTTTATTATGCTAAATTAACTATATCTAGGACTACCAACAGGGCAAATATGAGATACCCAATGACGGTTAAATGTAATATTAAATCCACCCAAAAATTCAAAGTTATTTGTCTTCCGTCTTTTAAAAAGATAGCTATTAAGGCCAAAATTGGGAATAAAGATAAAATTACCAGTACAATAGTATTGGTACTGCCCTTGGCTCTTTGAGCTTCTTTCTTTGCTTTAAGAAGTTGCTTTACCGCAGCAATATGACTGATATTTTGAGTAGTACTTTTTTGGGCTGTAAGTTTATTGTCAGTGATATGGCTCTTTATACTATTGGGTAAAATATAATTTTGGGTTGATGCCAAATACTGTATTTCTTTTTGGTAAGTTTTTGTGGTTGCCGTCTCATTCATTACCAAGGCAGTACTTTCAGCACTTTCTTTTTTACTATTACTATTGTTAACTGTTCTATCACTAGCATGCTGCTTAGTAGCAGAAACAACTTCTTTATGCTCTTTTTGAACTAATTTCTGACTCTTATGATTGCCAACATTTACATAATAGCCCGGATTATGTTTTCGTTTTACAATGGTTACGCCACGGTAAGAACCACATGAAGCTAGTAAAGCCGTAATTAAGAATAAACAAAGTGGTTTAAAAAATTTCATACAAATTATATATTATATTCTATTAAGCATCTAATTCTCCAGCAATTACATTTAAACTACTCATGGTAAGGATAGCATCACTTAGCATAGCACCTTTAATCATTTCGGTATAGGCCTGATAATAAATAAAGCATGGCCTGCGGAAGTGTAATCTGTATGGCGTACGCCCTCCGTCACTAATAATGTAAAACCCTAACTCTCCGTTGGCAGCTTCAATGGCATGGTATATTTCACCAACCGGAACATCATTTTCGCCCATAACAATTTTAAATTGATAAATCAGGGCTTCCATTTTGCTGTAAACATCTTGTTTTTCGGGCAAGTAAAACTCCGGTAAATCGGCATGGAAAGGCCCTTCAGGCATTTTATCAAGTGCTTGGCGAATAATGCTTAAGCTTTGTTTCATTTCTTCTTCACGTACCATAAAGCGGTCGTAAGTATCGCCTTGTGTTCCAACCGGAATAATAAAATCAAAGTCTTCGTACGAAGAGTACGGATTCATAACTCTTACATCATAATCAATACCGGTAGCTCGCAAATTTGGCCCTGTAAATCCATAGCTTAAAGCTTTTTCGGCACTGATAGCGCCACAACCAATAGTTCTGTCCATAAAAATACGGTTGCGCACAAAAAGAGATTCAAACTCGGCTAATACCTTTGGAAATTCTTTTAAGAATTGCTCTATTTTTTTCCAAACTTTTGGTGAGAAATCGCGCTCAAAGCCCCCAATACGACCAATATTAGTAGTTAAACGTGCACCGCAAATTTCTTCAAAGATATCATACACAAACTCGCGCTGTTGGAACATATAAACGAAACCTGTTAAAGCTCCTGTATCAACACCTATTACAGAGTTGCAAATAATATGATCAATAATACGCGCAAGCTCCATAATAATTACACGCATATATTGTACACGTTTAGGAATTTCGGCACCTATAAGTTTTTCAACTGCCATGTGCCACCCTAAATTATTAAGCGGAGCCGAACAGTAGTTTAAACGGTCGGTATATGGAGTAATCTGATAATATGCTTTACGCTCGGCAAGCTTTTCAAAAGCACGATGAATATAGCCTACGGTAGATTCTGCTTCTACAATTTTTTCGCCATCCATTTTTAATATATTTTGGAAAATACCGTGTGTAGCAGGATGGGTAGGACCGAGATTAAGAATAGTATATTCCTTCTTAATATCTTCGGGTAGTATAATGGTTGATTCTGTAATCTCTTTTGTTTGTTTTTTAGACATAGCCTTAAATTAAAAATTAGCGACCAAACATAATATCGTTTTTATCTTTTCTTGCCTGATCTTCGGCAGGGTATTCCTTTCTCATCGGAAAAATAGTCATATCATCAACATTCAAAATGCGTTTCAAATTTGGATGCCCTTTAAATTCTATCCCGAAAAAATCGTACTCTTGGCGTTCCATCCAATTGGCAGCATTAAAAATATCTGTAACCGTAGCTATTACCGGATCGTTGATAGGGAAAAAAGTTTTTATTCTGATGCGGTAATTGTTTTCAAAACTATGTAACTGATACATTAAACCTAATTCCTGATTTTTTTGGTTGGGATAATGCAGCCCGCATAAGTTAGTTAAAAATTTAAACTTAAACTCTTCATGGTTATATAAATGCCTAATAAGTGGAGCAACAGCTTCTCTTTTAAGTGTAATGGTAAACATATCGTACAACACCTCATGTTTTACAAGGGCGTCTTGAAAATGTTCATTGATTTCATTGATTAATTTTTCTTGTACTGATTGAGATATGAGCATCATTTTATTCCGTATTCGTTTAGCATTGCTTTGTATTCTTTTGAGTCTCTTTTGCGTAAAGATTCGCTTGAAGCCAATTTTTGTATGTGTAAAACACCTTCAATAACCTGCTCTGGCCTTGGTGGGCAGCCCGGCACATAAACATCTACAGGAATAATCCGGTCAATGCCTTGTAACACACTGTATGAATCGAAAATTCCGCCCGAAGAGGCACATGCCCCCATACAAAGCACCCATTTTGGTTCGGCCATTTGCTCGTAAACCTGACGTAAAATAGGCCCCATTTTCTTGGCTATAGTTCCCATTACCATTAACAAATCGGCCTGACGCGGAGAGAAACTTAAACGCTCACTTCCAAAGCGTGCCAAATCGTAATGTGCTGCCATAAGTGCCATAAACTCAATACCACAGCACGATGTGGCAAAAGGCAATGGCCATAAGGAGTTTTTTCTTGCTAATCCAACTGCTTGGTCTAAAGTGGTAAGAAAATAGCCTTCCCCTTCAATCCCATCGGGCTTATTAGCTATATTATAATTAGGCTTATTAATTTCTGACATAGTAAAACTTATTAAAATTTGAGGTTAGAATTGTTTTCCTTAGTAGTCTAAAATGTGAAAGAAGGAAAATTATTCCCAGTTTAAGGCACCTTTCTTTACAATGTAGTAAAAACCTGTAAGAAACAATCCCATAAATATAAACATCTCAACAAAGCCAAACAAGCCCAGAGACTTAAAGTTAACGGCCCATGGATACATAAAAATTACTTCCACATCAAATAACACAAAAAGAATGGCCACTAAAAAATATTTTACACTAAATGGCATACGGGCGTTTCCTTTTGATTCAATACCACATTCAAAAGTATTAAGTTTAATTTTAGATTTCCTGTTGGGGCCTAATATATGGGTAACCACCATAGTGGTTACAACAAAACCCGCAGCTACTAAAAAAGTAAGAGCTATTGGCAAATAGTCATAAAAATTTCCTTGCATAATGTATTTTTTAGGTACACAAATTTAGCAATTATCTTATAGTACAATATCCAAAAATTGTTTTTTTTGTTTTTTACCTAAAATGCCATTTATACTAACTTTTCAGCATAATTACAATACATTAAATATCAATTAATTAAAACACACAACAGAATTAATTAAAATGATTCTTAATAAGTATTTCTCACAAATTTTTAAAGATACTAAATAGCTCTTTTTCCTAATTCTATGACTTCCATATTTTTGGGTACGCCTTGCTCTATATCAAATCGAACCAAGGTTTTAACATGATGGAAACCAATATTTCCGGCTGCTCCGGGGTTTATGTGTAGTAATTGAAATGCTTTATCGTACATTATACGCAGTATATGCGAGTGCCCACAAATAAAGAGATGTGCTTGGTTTTTTGATAAAAATTCTTTTACTCTTACATTATATCTTCCGGGATATCCTCCAATATGGGTCATAAATACCTTCATACCCTCAATTTCAAAGTATTGATTTTCGGGGACAGCACTCCTCAATACGTGTCCGTCAATGTTTCCGTAAACAGCACGTAAAGTCTTAAATGCGCTTAATTTATCGTAAGTATCAATATTACCAATGTCGCCTGCATGCCATATTTCATCACATAACTTAAAGTGTTTAAACACCGAATTATCAATATAACCGTGAGTATCAGACAGCAACCCTATTTTAACCATATCATCATAAATATGGTTAAACTTTAGCGATACAAGGTAACACTACCGGTATAAATTTTTTCTTCTCCGGTATAGGTTTTCAACTGAATAAAGTAATTAAAAGCGCCTTGCGGTTGCCCTGCTCCGTCCCAACCAAATGAGGGATTGTTAGAGTTAAAAACTACTATTCCCCAACGATTGTAAATTTTAATTTCATACTCCTGAACGGATTGCATAATTGGCATAAAAACATCATTTAAACCGTCAGAATTAGGGGTAAAAGTGTTAGGAACAAAAATGGTAAAATCGGGCTTAATGTTTACACATTCCTTAACAGAATCGGTACACCCAAAATCATTCTTTGCAATTAGCCTTATGCAATACTCCCGAGCCTCCAAATAATCATGTTCGGGCTGAAATAAAGTGGATGTTGTTCTGTCGCCAAATTGCCATAAATAGCTTTCGGCACCAATAGATTGATTGCTAAAATTAATAGTTGGGTTTGACAAGGTAGTTTCTTTAGGATCGGTTGTAAAATGTGCTTTAGGTGAGCGAAGCACCGTAATTAAATCATTTTTTTGTAAAGTATTAGAACAACCGTTAGGAGAAATAACTGTTAATGAAACAGTAAATAGTCCATCATTTTGAAAACAGTTTACCGGATTCTGTCCCACGCCTGTATGTGTGTCACCAAAATCCCATTGCCAAGAGTATCCGGCTCCGCCCGAAGTGGTATTAAAGGTTACACAAAGGGGCTGGCAACCTTCTTTTACATCTTCGGTAAAAGAGGCCACCGGTGCGGGGTTTACTGTAACATTTACATTGGCGGCAGCAGTATTACATCCATTTGCATCAGTAGCTACAACGGTAAAGGCAACACTTGAGGTTGGAGAAATATTTACAGGGCTTCCGGTTAAAACAGAGCCATTAGCCACATTTGTCCATGAATAAGTAACCGGAGCAGCACCATCAAGCGAAGTGGCTGCTAGTGTTACCTGCTCGCCACTACAAACAACGTACTGCGGATTAGTATTAAGTTGAAAGTTAGGCTCGGTTAAAGTAACATTTGTAGTGGTCATACACAAATTGGCATCAGTAACTGTTACTGTATAATTGCCGGCACCTAAATTTGAAGCTTGAGCATTATTTTGTACCGGATTAGTATTCCATGAATAACTGTATGGGGCAGTTCCGCCTCCTGCCAAAACTGTAGCCGAGCCATTGGTTGAGCCATTACATAATGGATTACCGGCATTTTGTATAACCGCAGTTAAGGCTGATGCCGGCTGGTTAATAGTTAGGTTAACTATTCCTACACAACCATTATTATCGGTAATATTTACAGTTAAATTACCTGCATTTAAATTGCTGAAATTTCCGGTACTATTAGTGGTTGCTCCTAAGGTATAACTATAAGGTGCGGTTCCGTTTATGGCAGTAACAGAGGCTGCACCGGTATTATTGCCAAAGCATAATACATCGGTTGTTGAGTTAACGGTGGCACTGATAGGAACCAAGGGTTGTGTAATGTTAACGTTTACTGATGCCGTACAGTTGTTATTATCTTGAACCACTACAGTATAATTCCCTGCTGAGAAACCTGGAATGGTATTATTGTTGGTAAATGTTGTACCACTTATTCCATACAGATAATTTGGTGTGCCGCCTGCCGCGTTAATGGTAACTGAACCATTAGAACCATTATAACAAGTTACATTAGTTTGATTGGCAATTGTAGCACTAAGTGCAGAAGCCGGCTGTGTTATTGCTATAGGATACACAAAAGTACATCCGTTGTTGTCGGTTAAATTAATATTAAAATTGCCTGCACTTAATCCGCTGAAAGTTCCGGTGGTATTATTTACACCTCCAAGGCTATAACTATATGGAGCTGTACCTCCTGTACCACTTACCTGTATTTGTCCGTCATTTCCTCCAAAACAATTTACGCTTACTATGTTTTGAGTAATTGCACCCAAGGCTGCATTAGGCTCGGTAATAGTAATATTCTGGTTAAACAAACAACCGTTATTATCGGTAATAGAAACTGTATATGCGCCTGCACTTAAATTATTAAAGACACCGGTTGTATTGTTGGTTCCGCCTAATTGATAGCTATATGGGGCAGTACCATTTGCAGCGGTAACGGTAACCGAACCATTGCTGCCTCCAAAACAAGAAACATTTTGTTGTGTTGTAATTGAAGATGAGAGGGCAGCGGCAGGCTCTGTTATAACAACCGCCTGGGTTAAGGTACATCCGTTTTGGTCGCTAACAACAACATTGTAATTTCCGGCCACAAGATTATTAAACACCCCTGTGGCGTTTGTAGTCCCTCCTAAGGTAAAGGTATATGGATTGGTTCCGCTGCTGGCATTAATAGTAACACTTCCGTTATTTCCTCCAAAGCAGTTTACATTAGTTTGATTGCCTATTGAAACCGAAAGGGCATTAGGCGAAGTTAAGTTAACAGCTTGAACAAATGTACACCCCGTAGCATCGGTAACGGTAACATTGTAGATTCCGGCTCCTAATGCCGTAAAAGTCCCGGTTGTATTGGTAACCCCATTTAAGGTGTATGAATAAGGTGCATTTCCGCTATTTCCTTGTATTGTAAAGCTTCCGGTATTAGTTCCCAAACAAAGTACATTATTTTGGGTAGTAATATTTGCTCCTACCCCCGTTGCCGGTTGAGTAATATTGGTACTTACAGAAGCGGTACAACCATGATCGTCAGTAACATTGAAAGTAGCGTTTCCGGCCGAAAGATTATTAAAAGCACCGGTATTGTTTTGAGTAGCCCCAAAACTGTATGTATATGGAGCTGTACCTCCATTGGCACTGAGAGTAACGGCACCTGTTGAAGCTCCAAAACAATCAATATTTGTTTGCGATGCAATAGTTAAATTAAGGGCAGTAGGCTCGGTAAGGGTAGCCGTGAAACTGCCTGTACATCCATTTGCCTCTTGAACAACTACGTTGTATAAACCTGCCGGTAAATTATTAAAAGGGCCGGCTGAAAAAGGACCTCCATTTAAAGAAAAGGTATATGGCGGATTTCCATTACTTCCTTGTAGAGTTAAGGAGCCTGTGGAAGCTCCAAAACAATCAATATTAGTTTGCGACACTACGGAGCCTGTAGTTGTAGAAGATGGTGAAAGTATATTTATGTTAACCGTAGTACTGCAATTATTGGCATCTTTAATGGTGATGGTGTAAGGGCCGGGAGTTAAATTATTAAAAACTCCTGTTAACTGTATTGGACCTCCATTTAAAGAATAGGTGTAATTTGGTGTTCCTCCTGAGCCTGCCACCTCAACACTACCCGAACCCGGACCTGTACAAGGAGGATTGGTTTGCGAAACTATTGTACCTGTTATAGCCGGAGGTTCCGTTAAAATAATATTTAAAGTAGCAGTACAACCATTGGCATCTTTTACCCACACATCATAGGATCCGGCTGTTAAGCCATTGGTTTGAAATGCAGCTCCATTATTAGCAGGAACAAAATTAACCCCATCTGTTGAATATTGATAAGGCCCGGTACCTCCTGTGCCAATAACTTTATAATTTCCACTTATTCCACCAAAACAACCTACATTGTTTTTAAATATGAGAGTAACACTTAAAGGATTAGGAGGCTGTGTAATAGTTACCGGAAAAGGAACAGTACAATTATTGGCATCTTGAATGGTTACAGTGTAAGTACCTGCCGGCAGCCCACTAAAAGAGTTGGTATTGTTAAACGGACCGCCTTGAAAAGAATAGGTAAAAGGAGGATTTCCATTTTGTGTACTTATTTCAAAGCTCCCTGTACTTGCTCCATTGCAAGTTACATTTATTTGATTTACAACTCCCGGAATTAAAGAACCACAACCCAAAACTATAATTGAATTTGGGGTAAGTGTATTATAATTCAAACCATTACACGAACCGTTTGACCAAGATCCCGCATATCCATCAGAGACTGTAGCTACACCAACTCCTAATGAAGCACCAACATTAAAGCCTACTGTAACACTAAAACACATCGTCCAGGGACCTGCCCCCATATCGCCAAAATCATCATTCGTTATCCCATTATTGTTTAAATCAAAGAAATAGCCCGGACCAAAAGTTACTCCATTATTAACAAATGTATTAGACACCCAAACCCATTGACCACCGCCACCTCCAAAATTAGTTGGGGGGGTAACTGGTGTGATAGAGCCGGGCAACCATCCCGGCCCAAGTTGAATATTGAACCCTTCAAACCAGTTCGACCCATTCATTGACCAGCTATTAAGAGTAAAGCAATAGGTTACTACCGTACCCGGAGCATAACCCCCACCTACAGGTTGTAGATTTACTGTAAAACTGCTAGTTCCGGCACAAGGCTGTGCGTATGAAACTGATGTAAATACAAATAGAAGAAGTGAAACGAAAATTAATTTTATGAAATAATTTTTCATTTTATTGGGGTTATTAAAACTTGAAATATATTACTAATCTATATGATAGGTTAATCTAATTATTAATTACAATACGTTATATTTTTGCCTTTTGTTAGTTGTAATTACAAAATAGTTTTTCACCTATAAAACACTTTATTAACAAAAGTATTTGTTAAATAAAGCATCAAAAAAGTAAAAACCAATTAATAATAAACCGTAAAAGTAATATTTTTTACACCCTTCTGCAAATTAAAGTATAGAAATTTTATTCTCTAGTTAAAAGGCAGCATAAATGGTAACAATATGTTTACCTAAACCAAAATAGCGTTGAATTTTAACAGATTACGGCAATCCCATTGTATTGTTAACTGAATTTCAATTGGTCTTTCATAAATTCAAAGGGTAATTATACCGGGAGCTCCTGTAAATTCTGCGTTGATAATTTGACCATATTCCGAAAAATTAAATACTTGTACTTTTTTGGAGGGAAAATAATAATTCTAATTGATGTAGGTTATGAGAAGGTTTTAATGTATAGTTTATGGATATGGGTTTTTGTGTTCGTCTAATATATTACAAGCCAATGTTTTCAGATGGGTTAAAGTCGTTAAACCCCGCAAAGTCAAAAAAATCACTAACACAGCAAATCTTTATAAAACTCAATCTGATAACCCAGGCGAGTTGATAGTAATATTGTTAGATTTTACAGGTTTTGCAAAATACCAATTTTGGCAACCTTCTATAATTTTTATCTAACAGGATATCAACAATATAAAAAACACCCATAACTACAACACAAACTCCATAAAACACCCCTCAAACGGTACTAAAAAGTACACTTGTTTATTGTTTAAAATCACATCAAATTTTTTTTAAACCCCATAATACATTTTATTTGCAACTGAACTCCGGAAGCTTTATTCAACACTGGGTTAAATCAAAGCAGAGTTTTGTTTAATCTCTATATGTTAGCGGCTGGCATACTTTTCTATGTGTTAATTGTCAATATAGGCGGAATGCAATTTTTACATATGCAAAATGCAAATATTTATTTTTGACTTGTTAATTGTTTACAAGTATTGTATATTTGCAAGTCATTGAAAAACAATACTAATAAATAACGTACTGTTAATTCTTGATTTAGATGATGTTAATTCATAAAAATAAAGTTTTCAAATGTCAGAGGCGAAATTTATACACAATGATTTGAAATTAGTGGAACCTTCATTCGGTTCAACTCTTACGGACTTAATCATTGAATTGGATTATTTAAGAAAAAAACAGCTTGGAGGTTCGACCCATCCGAAAGTTTTTTTTCAATTAAAACACATATTCCATACTCTTGAAAGTATCGGCTCGGCAAGAATTGAAGGTAATAACACAACTATCGCTGAATATATTGAAACGAAACTAACGGAAACTAAGAAAGTCCCACCAAGCATAAAGGAAATCCAGAACATTGAAAAAGCAATGGCTTTCATAGAACAGAATGTAAATGATTACTCTATTAATAGAGCGTTTCTTAGCGAGATGCACAAAATGATAGTTGATGGATTATTACCACCACCTGAGGGAGAAGGCGATGCCACTCCCGGTGAATACAGGAAAAGAAATTTGAAAATAAATAAGTCGCTCCATTTACCACCTGATTGGTTGGATGTTGATGATTATATGAATGAACTAATTGCTTTTGTAAACCGAGAAGATAGTCCAAAATATGATTTATTAAAAGCTGCCATTGCTCATCATCGTTTTGTTTGGATACACCCATACGGGAATGGAAACGGTAGAGCCGTTCGATTATTTACTTATGCAATGCTTGTCAAGACAGGTTTTAATGTAAATGTTGGCAGGATAATAAATCCAACCGCAGTTTTTTGCAGTAATCGTAATGACTATTGCAATTTCTTGTCAGAAGCCGATAAAGGAGCTGATGAAGGAATAATGGCTTGGGTTGAATATGTATTAAAAGGTCTAAAGGAAGAAATTGAAAAAATAGATAAGCTGTCGGATTACACTTTTCTTCGTAAAGAAATACTCTTGCCAGCCATCAGTCATTCATTAGAAAGAAAATATATTACAGATGTAGAGTCAAAGATTTTGAAAAAAGTCATTGACTTGCAGGTTATTCAAGCTGCTGATGTAAAGGAGTTTTTTGTTGGAAAAGCAAATGCTGAGGTGTCAAGGCAAATTAAGCGGTTGATTGATAAAAAGATGATTTCCCCTGAAAAAGATGGAACACGAAAGTATGTCCTTCGATTTGATAACAGCTATTTGCTAAGAAGTATCATTAAGTTATTGGGAGATAAAGGTTTTTTGCCTGTTCGTGACGAGTTTTAAAATGCTTACTGCTAACAGCAGCCTGTAAAAAAAACTTGTAGTTATTAACCCATGCTGTTTATTATTAACGAAGTAATAATACAAAAAAACTGATAACCATCTAAAGCTGTTCAAAAGAGCTCCGGAAGCTTCATTCAACCTGCCAAAGGCAGTCAGGCACAGGATTAAATCAAAGCAGAGTTTGGTTTAATATCTATAGGTTAGTGGCCGGGCAGTATTTAGATTACTCTTTTTCAGTCAATACATACACACTCCCTTTTCCTTTTCCAATCATTGTTAGCACCTGTTCATCTCGTAAGTATTGTAGGTCTTTCTTTAAGGTACTCAATCCGATTTCGGGAAATTGATTTGCTAAATCACTTACTTTAATAGGTTGATTGCTTGTAATAAACTTTTTGATTAACTTTTGTCTCTTGTTCAGATAAGCACCTTTGGATTTGAAAACGTCATATTTTTGTTCTAATTTCTCGGTAAGTGTTTTCAAACTTTCCAAGAAAAAAATCAACCACAAGTCTATACGTTCGTTGTCTGTTCCCCGATTTTTCTGTCCGTTCATCAGAGCCTCGTAATAGGCTTTTTTATTTTGCTCGATATGGTTTTCAAAAGAAATGTATTGAATAAACGAATAATCGTTTTGAAGCAAACAAAGTGTTGTAAGCAATCTCGATAGTCTGCCGTTTCCATCTTGAAATGGGTGTATGCTCAAAAAATCATAGATGAAACTGCCAATAACTATGAGTGGATGAATGTTGTTTTGTTTCAAAGTTTCGTTTGTCCATTCAACTAATTCCTGCATTTCTGTTGCTACCAATGCTGGTTCGGTAGTGGCAAAAATCGTCCGCTGTTCGCCTGTTGGATAAGTTGCCACAACTTTGTTAGAAATAAACTTGTAAGTTCCTCTATGTCGCTTATCTTTATTACTGTATTTCAGCAACATGTGATGTAGTTGTTTGATATAACTTTCCGAAAGTTTGATGTCGGAATAATTGTCGTAAATCAATTCTAATACTTCGTAATAGCCGATTACTTCCTGTTCATCACGGGTTTTTAGTTTTGTGATTTTAACGTCTTTCAAAAGGTCTTTTACTTCTTGGTCTGTAAGCGTTGCACCTTCAATTCTCGTAGATGAGCCGATACTTTCAATAGTGGCAATTTTTCGCAATTCTTTCAAATAACGGTTTTCCTGCTTTTCGGCAATACCCCATTTGCCCTTGAAACCGTCAATGTAGCCAATGAGTTGTAAAATTCGTTGATTGGTATCGAAATCAAAATTGAGTTTCTGAATGAATTTATCCATATATTATCTGTATTTTATCCAAAAAAGAATTATACAAAGATATGAAATATCTATATCTTATCTATATTTTATCCAAAAAAAATAAATTAAGAAGCTCAATTCTTCCAATGCGCCACCGGAAATTTTACAACTCATTCAACCTCAAAAAAAGATGAAAAAATAATTTAGGAACATCAGTGTATTTGCTTGCAACAAGCGAACAGGCATGGTATGGAGCAAACATCAAAAATAAAACTAAAAATAACGAAAACAAGATAAGAAAAAAAACAACCATAACCACAACACAAACTCCATAAAACACCCCTAAAACGGTACTAAAAAGTACACTTGTTTATTGTTTAAAATTACATCAAATTCTTTAAAACCCAAAAATACTTTTTATTTGCAACTGAACTCCGGAAGCTTTATTCAACCTGCCAAAGGCAGTCAGGCACAGGATTAAATCGAAGCAGAGTTTGGTTTAATATCTATAGGTTAGTGGCAGTTTTTTTATTCGTTTATTCTGTTTTCCAAGTCCATTCGTTCGTGTAAAATTCTTGTTATTTCTATTTGTTTTTTATCAAGGTATCTGTAAAATATGATGTGTCGATTTATTTTCAATCCTAATAATTCATTATTGACCACTTCATATTTTTTGCCAATTTTGGGGTTGTCTGCAATGTTTTGACAATTTTCAAGCAACATTTTATAATATTTGTCTGCTTGGTTTTCAGACCATTTATCAAAAGTATAATTCCAAATATTTGTCAAATCTTCAACAGCTTTGTTAGTCAGTTTATACTTAGACATTAGCTTTCTTTCTAGCTTTTAATTCTTTCAGATGTTTTTTAGGGTCAAAATCGTGAGCAATTCCACTGTCAATTCCTTCTTGAATTGCTGCTTTCAATGCTAAAATTTTATTTTGCTCATCTTCTAAAAGTCGAAGTCCGGCACGAATAACCTCGCTTACATTTTTATATCGTCCTGCCGAAACTTGACTACTCACAAACTGGTCAAAATGGTTACCAAGTGATATTGATGTATTTTTCATTTTTAAAAACTTTCTTCAAAGTTACCAAAAATTGGTAAATAAGCAAATTTTTTAGATTACATTTTATGTTTTGCCGTTGATTTTATGTCAGAAGTTCGGTTCGGTAATATTGCCACCAACGGCAGTTTGTTTAATCATCTACTTTACCGTAAATTTTCTTCCAAAAACCACGTATATATTTCAATTATAAGCAAATTTAAAAACTATCTTTTCAAAATATGTTTTCGATGAGTTAGAAATATAAGGTCGTAAAGCAGCTTAAAATAGCTTGTGGAAATGAAATAGGGTTGTTTTGCTATAAACTAAATACGTATCAAAATAATTTAAAAGAGGTAAAAAGAAAGAATAAAATTAATTATTCAACTACCCATAACACAAATACAACGCGTACTATAACTGCACTTGCATCTCTATTAATATTTTAAACCCCATAATACATTTTATTGGCAACTGAGCTTCGGAAGCTTCATTCAACCTGCCAAAGGCAGTCAGGCACAGGATTAAATCAAAGCAGAGTTTTGTTTAATATCTATAGGTTAGTGGGTCGTTGTTCTTTTTTCTGTTTAGTCAATGGCCTTTTGAATTAATGCGTTTTTTAAAATCTTTTCTGTGTCCTGCACCATAAAGTATTAGTATTTTTTTGTCCGGGCTGTTTTTTATTAGGTTGATTAAATAATCGTTTCTATATTCAATAAAGATTTTATTGTATTGGCTTTTCGAGTAAAAAACATTTTTATTAAACTTCACGGTGAATGGCGTATGTAAATCCAAACTGTCTAAAATAATTTGTCCATTCACTTTTTCCCATTGATTGATAAGTTGCAAATAATTTACGTCAGCACGCAAATCTTTATCATCTGTCCCAAGATCAGAGTAAGAGGGTTGTTGTATATATTTTTTAAAAAAATTGCTTTCGGCATTTTCTTTATATGTCCCACTAAAACCTTTCAACTTTCTTACTTTTCTTCGGATTGTGTCTTTAAGTAAACTGTCTGTAGTAAAGTCCGTGCTAATTAGCTCATAGTAAACTATAAATCCCTTGTTTTTACTGTCTGTGACTATGCTTTTAACATTGTCATAAAATTTCTTTTTCCCTATATGGTGCATTGGCACGAATATAAGTTTTTTGTCGTCTATTGTATATGAATGTGTCTTTGCTTTCGTTTTGTTTAGTTCAATTAAACTATGTGCAATTTTACAAGAAGTAAGTGTCGAAATTATAACAGATATAATAAGTATCTTTTTCATTGTCTAAATTTAAATATTTGTTTCTGTCAAGGCGAAAAGTGTCTTTGGAAATGCTCGTCTTACAATGCCCGCTTACAGCAACCTGTGAAAAAACTCGTATTAATTAACGCAAGCTGTTTATTATTTATGAAATAAAAATACAAATAAAAACTGCTAAACATCTAAAGCTGTTCAAACGAACTCCGGAAGCTTTATTCATCACAAAATTAAATCAAGGCAGAGTTTGGTTTAATCCCTATAGGTTATAAGTTGTGGTTGTGGCTGCCACTCCCTACATCAAAACACTATCTATGCAATCCATGTTTCTAGGACGGGGTTGGGTGGGGTAAGCAATATGGACGTCATCAATTAAAATTCTGACCTTATACGAAGGCTATCACAATATGGTCGTCTAAACAATAGTTCATGCAATGTTGCAAGGAGTATTCTAGTGCAATAAGTAGAAAGTACAGCACCATTTAAATACTCCAATTTTACACAATAATTGTCAGAATTTGTTTGTCATGCTGCGGCTGTTTAAGCTGTTGGCTATGGGGCGTGAAATTTTAGAATTATTATATGGCATTTACCTTTATTACAATTGAAAAGATTCTATTTGATTTAGATAATTCTAGGTAATATTTTCCTAATATTTATGGACTAAAATTAATTGTAAACATCTTCTTAGAACTTCCATTCAGGCCAGCCAATGAACTATAACTTGTAAATCTCAACGATTTAAAAAAAATATTTTCAGGCAGGTCAATTTTTTTTACTAATTGATTGTTTTGATTTACTATGACAATTTTTACTTTTCCAGAATAATTATAGGTAACCCATATTAACTCGTCTTTATATAAACAGTCATAGATATAGATTTGCGGCACTCTTTCCTTTACAAGATTACTGTTTTCCAATTTTTCAATTGTCCTTTTAAAATCAAATGTTTTTGATGAATTTATGTTGTGAATGATAGGATAATTTTGGATAAAAAAGCTATTTTGATTAACTCCCATGTGCGTGTAATCATAATCAAATTTATTTGAAACGTATAAATCAGGTAGTTTAAAATTCTCAAACGATTCAAAAATTAAATTTTCTCTGAAAAATTTCCATTTCGATAATAGAAGATTTTCTGAATTGGTATTTTCTTTATAGATACCTAAATAAATTGAGCTATCCTTTATACAAAAAGAGTTAGAATCATCGAAAAAATATCTACTTTTTTGACTCATAGTAGAATCCTTTATATAATAGGCTTTTTCGATTTTATTTTCTATTATTTTAATCAAAAAATAGAAATTTTCTAAAATTGTGTCTTTTCTATCAATTATTGGATAACTTAATGTTGATGTGGCCCATACATCTTCACCATCCAATGAAATACTATTTAATTTGAGATTAGATTTACCATACTTTGCTAAAATTTTATCAAATTTAATGTATCTTATTGTGTCTAATTGTGCTAATTTACATAGGGAAAGGTTGAAATTCGGATTGGGCTTAAAAAATGTTTTAAATTCTTGGCTACTTTCATTAAAAACAAGCAATTTGTTTAAAAATGAATCAAAGATATACTTCTTTTCTTGATAAATTATTAATTCAGCATTTTTTGAAATCACGCTTCTAATTAAAACAGAATCAATTCTCAAATCCTCCGATTTTTCTGTTAAATGATTAATAATCGGTATTCGGTCATTGAGTTTGGTTAATGGAAAGCTAAATATCAATGTTGAATCAATAAAAAAATACACCATTGAATAAGATTCAGAACTTTCATTATTACTATAGTTTTTATCAGGCCTTAAAATCAGTGAAGGATTGTAATTTGAAAGAAATTCTGCAGTTACTGCACTATCATTAGAATTTCTATAAATGAAATATGTATTGATGTTTGAATTTAATTTTTCAAAAAGTTGTATATAAGAAATACAATTAATGCAATCTGTGGTTTTTAATTCTACTTTAAGTTTATACTCATTAGATAACACAAATTCAATATCCCCAAAAAGAATACATGTTAGAATCACAAAAAAATTGGCAATATTAAGTTGCATAAATTAGAAATTACATTGCATATACTTTAAAAAATATATGCAATGTAAATAAAAGAATTGAAATTATTCTGCAAGATAGAAAATTAATGAGGTTGTTTTATTATCTACTTTAGTCTCATAGGATTCGAAGTAAAAACTTATTTGCTTTTCCGCAGATTGAAACTGGGCTTTACCGGAATTAGATGAGGTTTTAATAATAGTACCACACTCACCACGCCCCTTGCAAGTTATTGTGATAGTGCCTTGACTAGGTGAAGGTCCGGTTGTTACATCAGAAAGTTTTCCACTAATTTTGATATCTGCAAATAAATTAAAAGAAGTGAGGCAGAATAATATAGAAAGTAAGTTTTTCATTTTATTTATTGTTTAAAATAATAATAGTTTCGAATTCATCTTCATTTTCAGCACCATTGTCTTTAATAGTGTATGAATTGCAAGTAAAAGTTTCAGTCCCATTTTCCGCAAAGACATCGACCCTGATAATTGCTGCACCGGAAATCCTTACACATTCTCCTTTTCTACCTTTGCATCTTACAATTGTGTCTCCAGCATCTCCTTGTGAAACACGAGTTCTTCCTTTTATAATAATGTCAGCAAACAGATTGGTCGATGAAATCATTAATAAGAATACTGCTAAAATTTTATTTTTCATAATACATTGAATTATATTAATGCCTACCTTGTATAACAGTTTTCGGCTTTTCTGTTTTCAAATAAATAAAATTATTTTCAAAATGCAACTAATTATATGGTTATAAATTATTACTTTAGCAGAATAAATTATTACAATGAAAATAGGTGCTAAAATTCAAAAAATGAGACAATTTAAGGGGATTAAGCAGGAATCTATTGCTCATAATCTTGGTCTTAGTCAGGCGGCATATAGCAAAATCGAAAGGAGTGAAACTGAAATGGACGCAGACAAGCTAAATCAAATTGCAAAAGCATTAGGATGTGAACCATCTGAAATATTGAATATTGATGAAAACCATTTAATTGTAAATACATTTAATAATCATTCAGAATCCAATACAAATTTTATTCAAAATCAATATCAAAGCGATAAAAATTTAATTTATTATGAAGATTTACTTGAGTACTATAAAAAAGAAATAAATCTTTTAAAAGAAGAAATAAATCTTTTAAAGGAAGAAATAAATAGGTTGAAATCTTAATAGTATAGTAAATCGTAATTCAATTGAGTAAACTGTATTTTAGAGTTTACATCTTTATTAAAATTGTAAATAGTACAGGTAATCATATTAGGGGCGTAAGCAGTGTAGGTCACAAATTATTAAAAGAGTTCACAGAATAATAAACTTTAAAATTAGAATGCGATTTGTAAAGATTGAAACGCACCACAACCATTACTTATAACGTCAGCCTGTGAAAAAACTTGTAGTAATTAACACAAGCTGTTTATTATTTTGAAATAAAAGTACAAATAAAAACTGATAAACATCTAAAGCTGTTCAATCGAACTCCAAGAAGCTTCATTCAACCTGCCAAAGGCAGTCAGGCACAGAATTAAATCAAGAAAGAGTTTGGTTTAATCCCAAAATGTAGTAGCCAATGGCTACTCTCTTTTAAAGTTTGTCAGCTCATAGTTTACGTTTCGTCCGCTTTCACTTGTTTGTTGTAAAATACCTTTTTTTATTAAGTCTTTAATATCTCTTAAAGCGGTGTCGGTAGATGTTTTGGCAATTTTTGCCCATTTTGAAGTTTGCAATTTACCTTCAAATCCGTCAAAAAGTTTGTTGATTATAAGGCGTTGTCTTTCGTTTATCGGAGTGTCTTCGTGCAATTTCCAAAATTCCGCTTTCTGCAATATTTTTTGCATGGTGCTTTCGGTAGAAAGCATTGCATTTTTCAGACAATGTAAAAACCAATCGAGCCATGCAGTGATGTCACCCGAACTATGTTGTACTTTTTGTAATACTTCGTAATACTGTTTACGCTCGGTCAAAATTTGACTTGACATACTGTAAAAACGTTCGCCACTATTTTCTGCACGAGCAAGTAACATATCGGTTATTGCTCGTCCAATTCTGCCATTTCCATCATCAAAAGGGTGAATGATGATAAACCAAAAGTGAGCAATAGCAGCTTTCAAAACCGGGTCGAGCGTGTTGTCGTTATTAAACCAATCCAGAAATTTGTCCATTTCTGTTTTTACCAATTTGGGTTTGACGGCTTCGTAATGCACCTTTTCTTTTCCCATTGCTCCCGAAACTACCTGCATTTTGCCTGTTCGGTATTTGCCTGTTTCTATTTCGTAAGGTCCGCTGTGTCCTGTTGGGAAAAGTGCTGCGTGCCAACCAAATAAACGCTTTTCCGTTAAAGGTAAATTAAAGCGTTGGGTAGCATCAAGCATCATTTCTACTATACCTTCAATATGACGACTACTTGGTACAAGTCCTGCCGTATTAATACCCAAACGCCTTGCGATGGACGAACGTACTTGGTCATAATTGAGCAATTCACCTTCTATTTCCGATGATTTTACAACATCTAAAGTTAATGCAGTAAGTGTAGCTTCTTCTTTGGCAGAAAACCCCAAAGCGTTCATTTGTCCGATGATTTTGCCTTGCATTAAGCGGACTTCACCAAAGACGGCATTTATGGCTTTGTCCTGCCAAGTGAAATCTGTCCAGTTTTTATGTTCATAAATGTATTTTGCCATTGCTCAAAATATAATTTGCGGTAAATATAGTGATTATTTACCGCAAATTTGCGGTGATTATTTTGTTTTTTCACCGCATAAAGAAAAATGTAACTTAAATATTGTCATCTTCATTTGTTGGAATATGTTTTTCCTTACAATATTTATCTACTTCTGTGTCGTTTTCAAAATATCTGTCGCAAAATTCATCCAATTCTTTTTCTGCTCCTGAAATGTACTTTTCACTTGCAGTCATTAGCTTTTCTGTTTGCTCGATAAACTTTTCAAATTTCTTATTCATTTTGCAAAGTTTGTCAATAGTCTTAAAGTCCAAAACACGAAAAACAGAAGGATAAAGCACTTTACTTTGATAAGGATTTGCGTTAAGTTCAATTATTCCGATACCAAAAGATTGATTTAGTCGTGCCATTTCTTCGTGTAAGCTGTCGCTAAATTCAAAAGCTACCAAATATCCGTAATTCGCCCAACTGGAATTTGAAACGGCTTGAAAAAAAGCTTTTTTAAGTTCACTATCGCTGTTAATTTCCCTTTTCAGTTCATATGAACTCAATTTAAAAGTATCAACACGGTTAATTGCTTTTAAAAAATTTTGACTTGCTTTTGTTTGTAGGTTCTGGAATTTAATGCCAACCATATCTGGATGTGTCCAAATTTGATTGTTATCTTTTCCGTTTGATTGTTCGTGAAAAATTGTTTTTGAGTAAGTGTCTGTATTTTTCAGATAACTACTCAAAAGTATGTGTAAATCCCGTTCTTCATACGTTTTGGACTTATTTATTTTGATTGGTTTTGCATTTTGAGTTTCTGTGTCGCCACTCAAAATGTCAATTCCAATATTTTGCTCGTTTTTTGTTAAGTAGTAAGAATACGTTCCACCATCTTGTTTGATACGCTTTACTCTTGTGTCGCCATTCCGAATAAAGTCGCCAAGTAATGCAGAAATAGTAGAAGCTGGTGTCTTAGCAGTTCCAAATTCGTAATAATTATTTTGAATTATATGTTTGTAAATCTCCATATAATTTGTCAGGCTATTTATTTCGTCTAAACTTTTTAAAATTGCTTCTTTATACTAAACCGCTAACAAGTAGCACAATATAACCAATCAAAATAACACATTGATTTAATATCCTCTTTTTCATTTTGCAAATCACACAAAGCAACTCCAAGTTGTTGATCAACTTCCTCAATTGAAT
>WBZR01000936.1_pt1 | contig 41367 bp, 64 predicted proteins | sample 5204231 | NCBI WGS metagenome assembly WBZR01 (sample SAMN12412403, study PRJNA552823) | activated sludge metagenome | isolation source: activated sludge from anammox sidestream of wastewater treatment plant... | place: USA: Virginia | collected 2017-08 | reverse complement strand
ATTTGTCACGCTCAGAGACAACGCGCCTGCAAGAGTGCGAGGCAGTCATTGAACGCGGCATAAAAACGTTCGTTGATGTTGGGCTTGCGCTGATGGAGATACGAGATACCAGGCTGTATCGCCAGACATATTCCACCTTCGAGGACTATTGCCGGGATAGGTGGAGGATGCAACGTGCTTATGCCTATCGCCTAATAGGTGCAGCCGAGGTAGTTACAAATCTGTCGCCTATAGGCGACATTCTCCCCACTACAGAAACCCAAGCCCGCCCGCTATCCAGCCTACCCCCCGAAGTTCAGCCGCTTGTGTGGCAGGTTGCGGTAGACACAGCACCAGACGGAAAAGTAACAGCGCGGCATGTCGAGGAAACAGTCAGGGCGTGGATCGTTGCGCCGGAGAAGCGCCCGGTATCCTATCACGTCAGTGACGACAGTTACGAATGGTACACACCGATTGAATACATCGAAGCGGCGCGGAATGTGATGGGAAGTATTGACCTTGACCCCGCCACCAGTGAACAGGCGCAAGCTGCGATTATGGCTGGCAATTACTTCACCAGGGATAATGACGGATTGTCTCACCAGTGGTTCGGTAATGTCTGGCTGAATCCACCCTATAACATGCCGCTTATCGAACAGTTTATTGACAAAACAATCGGGGAGTACAAATCTGGTTTGGTGAACAGTGCAATTGTCCTTACCAACAACTCGACTGACACAGGATGGTTTCACAAGTTGGCACAATATCCATTTTGTCTTACACGTGGGCGGATTCAATTTTGGAACGGCGAAGATAAACTAGCGACCCGTCAGGGACAAGCAATCTTTTATCTAGGTGATGATATTGATAAATTCGTGACTGAGTTTAGCAGGTTCGGTCTTGTGGTAGGAAGGTATGACAATCCAGAACCCGGAAGAATACTTATCTAATATCTGGGACTGGGCAATCTTGCGGGGCTGTTTTGGCGAAACCAGAATAGAACCAACTGATATTGATGGCTTTGTAGAGCGGAATGGTAGATTTTTGGCGATAGAGACTAAATCGCCAGACGTTGAAATAAAGACAGGACAGATGATAACTTTCAAGCGGCTTATTGATACCGGATGCTTCACAGTCTTATTAGTTTGGGGCGAACCAGGAAAGCCGGAGAAGATAACCCTGATGACAAGTAAGACGACGATTGAATACGATCATGCTAATTTAGAACAGTTGCGAAAGATTGTATCGCAATGGTTCAAATACGCAAATCAGACACCAAAGCCAGAGTTCAGCGAGTGGCTTGTCTGATGACCGAGACCTGGAGACGGAGACGATATGTCAGAAGATCGAATAACCTGGACAAACGAAAGCCGAAAGCTGGGTGAGCAACATGGCGATTGGTAGAAAGACTGGCGGAAGGAAGGCTGTGTATAGCGCGCAGGTGTGTGTATGCCTGACCTGCGGCAACGAGTTCACGCCAAGGGGCGCTTATAAGTCTTATACGCCAAAGTATTGTTCTATTGCTTGCTACTCGAAGCGCAAGATAGATGACAGTACAAGAGAGAAGCAGTCCGCTGCCAAGAAAGGGGTGACACCTTGGAATAAGGGCATTGCTATGTGGGCGGACAGAGAACACCCGCGCGGTACGCTCGGAATGAAGTTTGATAAAGCGCCTGCAACCGACGAGACGAAACGCAAGCTATCGCTATCTCATAAGGGCAAGAAATACCCGTCGCACTCTGGAAGCAATCACTGGAATTGGAGAGGCGGAATATCAAGTGAGAATGACAGGATACGCAATTCACCCGAATATAAAGACTGGCGTCTCTCGGTGTTCAAGAGAGATAACTATACGTGCCAAGAGTGCGGTAGGCGAGGCTGCGAAATTCACGCAGACCACATTGTGCCTTTTTCTATTGATGAATCAAAAAGGTTTGACATTGATAACGGGCGGACGCTATGCGTTGAGTGTCACCGAAAAACCGATACCTACGGATCGAAGGCGTTAAATTATGGCTAAACCAATCATCTGGACAAACTCGACGCGTAAACTTTCGGAGTTGATACCTTGGCCGATCAACCCTGCACTAATCAAGGAAAAGGAAGCAAAGCGCCTCGAAGAATCACTAGAGGAGTTTGGGCAAATCCAAACAATTGCTATTTCACCGAATAATGAAATTTACGATGGTCACCAGCGCAAGAGCGTTTGGAGTGCGTCGCAGAAATTCGGCCAAGACTATGAGGTTGATGTAAGGGTTAGCAGCCGCGAGCTAACCGAGCAGGAGCGCAAGAAGCTGGTTATCTATTTACGCAAGGGCGCGGTTGGAGAATTTGATTTTGATTTACTCGCTGACAATTGGGAGCTTGACGAACTGCTGGAATGGGGCTTCGAGAAGAAGGAACTCGACCTTGACTTGTGGGCGGGTGAGCCAGCGGACGACCCCGGCGCGCAGGTGGACAAGGCGGAGGAGTTGCGCGAGAAGTGGGGGGTGGAAAGCGGGCAACTGTGGCAGTTGGGCGAGCATCGGCTGATCTGCGGGGATTGCACGGATAGGGCGGTGGTCGAGCGGGTGATGGGAGGGGAGAGGGCGGATTGTATGTGGACTGACCCGCCCTATGGTGTGGATTATGTTGGTAAGACAAAGGACGCGTTGACCATCGAGAACGATGGAGCAGAAGATTTACCCGGATTATTGACAGCATCATTTATGACTGCCGAGAGCGTGTTGGTGGAAGGTGCGCCGTTCTATGTAGCGCACCCGGCGGGTGCGCTACAGGTGGTGTTCGTGAATGTTATTAGTGAGATTGGCTGGAAAATTCACGAGCAGTTGGTATGGGTGAAAGACAGTATGGTGCTTGGACATTCGGATTATCACTACAAACACGAGCCCATTTTGTATGGGTGGACACCCGGAGATGGTAGACCGGGGAGAGGCAACCACGAAGGCTCACATTGGTACGGTGACAATTCGCAGGTAAGCGTATTTGAGATCCCGCGCCCAAAGCGAAGCGCAGAACATCCAACGACGAAGCCGCCAGAATTAGTTGAGGCGCAATTGAAGAATAGTACACAGGTGGGCGAGTTGGTTTACGACCCCTTCCTCGGCTCCGGCACGACGCTCATCGCCTGCGAGCGGTTGGGGCGCAAGTGCAGGGCTTGCGAAATATCTCCTGGGTATGTGGCTGTAGCTTTGCAGAGATTTTACGATATGACGGGCGGCGTGCCAGAGTTGATTAGTTGATTTATACAGTGAAGGAACAGCGAGAATGGCAAACGAACAGAACCTAAAGCCATTCAAGAAAGGCGATGCACGAATAAATAGGCGTGGGCGACCCCGCTCATTCGACGCGCTCCGCGAACTCGCCCAGCAGATCGCGCACGAGCCGACGCAGATAGTCGTGGACGGGCATAAGGTAACGGTTGCCGAGGCCATCTTGCGCCAGTGGGCGCAGAGCAAGAACCCGCAGCTCCAGCGGGCGTTTATCGAGATCGCGTTTGGGAAGGTGCCGGATGCGCTGGACCTGACGAGTAGGGGCGAGAAGATCCAGTTCGTGAACGTGGGGGTTGATATCGACAAGCTATGATCGCAGCTTCGGGTGTTTATCAGGTACGCTATAACGCGACGGGCGGTTACACACCCTACGGCGGCAATCGGGAATTTTTCTATTCCCGTGATCCTGAGGTGATTGTCGAGGGTCCAGCCGAGACCGGGAAGACGCTTGCGGCTTGCTGGCGGGTGCATCTTAGCTGCTTGAAATATCCAGGGGCGCAATGGGTGATTGTGAGGAAAGTGCAATCGTCTATCTACGGGTCCGTTCTGCAAACTTTCGAACGGGTCATCAAGGGCGCACCGGTCGAAGCGTATGGAGGCAACAAGCCTGAGGCTTATATCTATGCTAACGGGTCAAAAGTTTGGGTCGGTGGGATGGATAACCCGGATAAGGTCTTATCATCCGAGCGCGATGGAATATATGTCAATCAAGCTGAAGGGCTTGCACTCAACGATTGGGAGACACTCACCACCCGCGCAACCGGGCGCGGGGCTGTCATGCCTTACACTATTATGATGGGTGACTGTAATCCTGGCGGGTCAAAACACTGGATTAGGGAGCGGGCAAAGGCTGGCAGCTTGCGTCTGATACGTACCACGCACCGCGACAATCCTACCTTGTTTGATCCTATCACCGGGGAGATCACGCCACAAGGCAAGCGAACTATGGCAACCCTGGAAGGTCTCACGGGGGTCCGGCGCAAGCGGCTGTTAGAGGGCGTATGGGCGACCGCCGAGGGTGCGGTCTATGATATGTTCGATCCTGCTGTCCATGTAAAGACCAGGGATCGTGACGAGTTCCGGACCTGGTATCTGGCGATGGATGAGGGCTACACTAACCCAGCTGTTATCCTGCTGGTTGGCGAAGATGGTGACAAACGATTGCATATCGCCCGTGAGTTTTATAAGCGCGGGGTATTGCAGAAGATAGTTGTGGATACGGCAGCCGAATGGTGTGGAGAATACCCAATATCCGAGATAGCGGTAGACCAGGCCGCGGCTGGATTGATTGCCGATTTGCAAGACGCTGGACTTCCTGCGGCTGGCTACAAAGGGCGGGTTCTGGACGGTATCACGACCGTTCAGGGTTATCTTCAGATCCAGGGTGACAACCGCCCGCGGCTTACGGTCGATCCTGCTTGTGTTGAGACGATCAACGAATTCGAAAGCTATGTCTGGAAGCCGGAGAAGGACGAGCCGATCAAGGAGAACGATCACGCGATGGACGCTCTAAGATATGCTATGAAGCCGATTAGCGGAGGAACGTTAGATGTCTTCTAAGATTGATGATTTAATTGCCCTGATCGGTTTTGCTTGTATCCTGGCTGGTGTGTATTTGCTGCTGGGATTACCCGCGACGCTGATCCTTTTCGGCGGCGTGCTGGTGTTTGTGGGCGTCCGGCTACCCTCCGGGCGTAAGGAGAGTAGTCATGAGCCTGATTAAGCAATTATTCACCGGATCTGCGAAATTCACCCCGGCCTCAGCCGAGGTAGACTGGACGCGCATTGAAACGCTGGTGCATGGTCCCGGCGCGAGTGAAGATAATCGCAGTGTTAACAGCGCCGTGTTTGCCTGTCTTATGGCGATTGCTAATTCCTATCCTGAGCCGCCGCTGGTCGTCAAACGCAGATATAAGGCCGGGTCTGTGGATGCGCGTAACGAAAGCCCGTTGCAGAATATCCTTGACAATCCCACTCCAAATAACGAGCTGAGCATGGAGGAGATTCTATTCTGGACCGCCTGGGCGAAGCACGTGGACGGCAACGCATACTGGCTTAAGGTCAGATCCGGCGACGAGACGACTGGGAATGTGGTTGAGCTGTGGCCGGTATCCCCCACGCGGATCAAGCCTGTCACCGAGAAGGGCAGCGGGGATTGGATCAGCTGGTATAAATACAAAGACGCGCCTAATCATTATGTGCAAGTGCCGATTGAGAACGTGATCCACTTCCGGTTGGGCGTGGATGATGCTGACATGCGCTATGGACTATCGCCGCTAAAGGCGCTTGTACGTCAAATATCAACGGATGAAGAAGCGGATAAGTTTACTGCGGCGCTGCTGAAGAATTATGCGGTTCCTGGATTAGTTGTCATCCCGGCGCAAGGGACAACGCTGGATGAAGCCCAGGCAGATAGGTTAGCGTTCAAATTCCGCAAGCGTTTCGGGAACGACGACCGCGGCAATATCGCCGTGATGAGCAAGGACAGTCGGATTGAGCAATTTGGATTTTCACCGAAGGATTTAGATTTATCAATCCTGCACCGGATCCCGGAGGAGCGCATCAGTGCGGTTTTGGGTGTGCCTGCAATCGTCGCCGGATTGGGTGCTGGGCTTGACCGGGCTACTTATGCCAACTTCAGAGAAGCCCGCGAGATGTTCACGGAGCAGAAGCTAATTCCACTCTGGCGCGCCGATGCCGCCAAACTCAACTCTGCATTGCGCCCAGACTTCACAGGTAATAAGCAAATATTCATCGAGTTCGATATTACAGATGTTCGATCCTTGCAGGAAGATGAGGACAACAAATACGCTCGCTTGCAGAAGGCAGTCGGGAAAGCATGGATGACCCGCAACGAAGCCCGTGAGGATATCGGCCTCGACCCCGTGGAGGGATGGGACGAAGAGGACATTGCGAAACCCGAGCCCGTACCTCCCCAGCTTGTCAGAGCGCAAGAAGTGGCAGAGCAACTACCGCCAGAGGTGGCGGATGAGATCCGCTCCGATCTTTCACGCTGGGAACGGAAGGCGATCAACGCACTGAAGCGCGGTAAAGGTGCTGACGTTGAGTTCACGAGTGATAAAATACCATTGCAGCTCCAGGCGGCGATCACGGATGCGCTTGGATCCGCAGAGACGGCTAAAGACATCAAGACTGTGTTCGGTAATATCTGGATGGGATACCCATGAAACTGATAAAAGGAATTACATTTTACTTACAAGAAGATGAGGCCCGTGCGTTATCTGAATTGTCACAGAAAGAACTCCGCGATCCGAGAGCACAGGCGTACTTGATTGTAAGGCAAGAATTATTCCGACTTGGATATTTGAAAGAACAAAAGGTATATTCGCCCTGTCCATATTGCGGGACAGAGCAGGCGGATATGATTGGGTGTCCTGCTATTGATTGTCCTGGGAAATCACAAAATGCCTGACATCCAAGACCGCTCTGAAAAAGAGAAAGCTTACGCCAACCTGGTTGCAAAGCTGCTTCGGACTTATGGCGGCAATATCCTGGAAGTATTAGGAGATCCGCCAGACCTTGCCAATATTCCTGATGACTTCTGGGATACGGAGGCCGCACGCTGGATGGAAGCGCTGGTCCCTTTTGGGAGCAAGGTATATTTGGATTCGGCTCGTCAACTCCTGGAGACAATACCGATCGGGATTGATTGGGCGCTGATCAACGAGCGCGCCGTTACCTGGGCAAGCAGTTATACATTCGAGCTGGTTGGCGGGATCAACGATACTACCCGGACAGCCCTACAATCTGCGATCAGTTCATTCTTCGAGGAGCCTATTACCCGGGGCGATTTGGAGGAGCGCATTTCACCGCTGTTTGGCCCGGAACGGGCTGAGATGATCGCAGTCACAGAAGTCACCAGGGCGGCAAGCGAGGGGGAACAGGCAGTCGCTAAGGAACTGGCTAAAGAAGGGATTGAGATGATCGCCGTCTGGCAGACGGATAACGATGAATTGGTCTGTCCGCTTTGCGAACCTCGAAACGAACAGCCGCAAGAAAAATGGGATACTGACGAGTTCCCACCACTTCACCCCCGCTGTAGATGCTGGGTGAATTATGAACTGCCGGAGATTGAACAATGAACCCAACCGAAGAATTCATGGAAAATAGATCAAGATTGTTGGACGAAGTTTATCAGTATTTACTGGATAAAAGAAAGAAGAGATTATCTGGTGAAGCTGATAATGCTTGCGAAAATGTAAATGGTTATTCGCGGCAAGAAATGGATCGAATTTATGAAAAACGCAACCAACCGAAAGGCCATAGGATATATTTATTAATTGACCCTCGCAATGGAAATATTCGCTATGTTGGGCAAACTTATTACGCAACCCAAAAGAAAACCTTTATCGATTATAGACCAAATAATTTTAGATTATGCGAATGGGTTTCTGAACTAGAGAAATGCAAACTTAAACCAATAAGAGAAATAATATGTATTTGCGAGAAGGATCAAGTCAATCAAGTTGAAGGAGACATGATAAAAGCACTTATTAATAATGGGATTGACTTGTTAAACATTGTTCATAATCACAGGGGTCTCAATCCATGACCACCGTTGAAATCATCGGCATGGATCAAGTCATCAAGCGGATCGACACCGTCGCTGATGTGAAGCGCGTTAGTACAGGCTTGCGTGCTGCGGCACTCCACGTCAAGGGCAAGATCGCCAAATACCCGCCAAAGACAATCGCCAATAGTCCGTCGGAAATGCACTGGTATGAGCGCAACTATGGCCCGCGCTGGCGGCGCAGGGATGGCAGCACCGGCGGGCGCAAGACATCCGAAAGCCTGGGCAAGAAGTGGACGGATACGACAGAAAACTCAGGGTTGACCGTGATTGTCGGTAACAATGTCTCTTATGCGCCGTATGTTCAGGACGAAGAGAAACAGGCATCATTTCACAAGGCGCGGGGCTGGAAAACAGCCCAGGGCGTTGTCCGCGATGAGATGGACACGATTATGAAGTTCATTACAAGCTATTTGGATAAGGCTTGATTTATGTTATAATTCAGAAGTTGAATTTTAGAATTGAATAGCCCACCTGTCAGGATAGCCAGAGGCGCGCAAGCGCGGCGAAAAGGGCAGGGCGGGTAAAGCGCAACAAAGGCGATGTATCGCGGCGCAGTTTTGGACGAAGGTCCAGGCTGCGCCGCTTTTTTGTTAAGTCGGGGTGCGAATGGCGAGAGTTCTGGCAATGATTGGTGAAATGGACGGCTGTACCCTTTGGCGGGTTCTGATGCCCTTCACGGAGCTTCAGCGCCAGGGCTACCAGATGATCGAATGGGGACCGCACGACGATGACCGTCTGGCGGAGATTGTTCATCAGTTCGAAGCCGTGATCTTGCCTCGCCGCTTTTGGCCTGCCGAGGAACGCGCAAAGAGCGAGAGATGGTTTGACGCCCTTCACCGAGCAGGTATTGCAATCATCTTTGAGGCTGACGACGATCTATTCAGCGAGGACTTTATTCGCCGGATCATGTGGAAAGAAGAATACACCCGCGAGTATGCCGAGGAAAAACGCGACGCGCTGATGTACACCCTTCGCATGGCTGACGGGGCTACTGTATCCAGCCAGAGATTAGCAACGATGGCGCGTGAGGTGACTAATAAGCCGGTGCGGGTTGTGCCCAACTATATTGACCTACGCTGGTTCAAACAGGTCCAAAAAAAGAACAGACGGATTGTTGACGGATTGACGATTGGATGGGCTGGATCCTTCCGCCCGGACACAGATCTTGAAATGATGGCGATTGCCTGGGGGCGGATTGCAGAGAAATACCCGCATGTTAAATTCGTCCTTCAGGGGCGTGACTTGGGGGTCATTTATGAGCATGTACCGGAAGACCAGATAACGATGCTCCCCTGGCTACCGATTGACGCTTACCCGGCAGGTCTTATCAACACGGATATCGGCTGCTGTTCGCTGGCAGAGACAAAATTCAACCGGGCTAAAACCCATATCAAGGCAATGGAGTATGCGGTATCCGGTGCGGCGGTCGTGGCCAGCCCGACCGTTTATGGCAAGCTGATTGACCACGGAGTTGACGGATTTATTGCCAACACGGTCGATGACTGGACGAAATACCTATCAATGCTAGTGGAAGATTACACGTTACGGCATAGGATGAACAAGGCATTATTGGCAAAAGTCAGAAAGCACCACAGCCTGGAAACCCAGGCATGGCGCTGGGTCGAGGCATGGGATTCTATTATTGGCGATTTCAGAGACAGACAAAGACACCGGGTGTTGATCCCGAAAGGGGTGAGGTATGCCCAAATTACACAATGATGAGTTGAATGATGAGACGCTGGTTGTATTCGGAGGATCGGTCAAGGCGCTAGGAAATGGCAAGGTTGGCGGCTACTTGGTGCGATTTACGACCGATGAAGACCCGGATCTTGAGGGCGAGTATTTCACCAAAGAGACCGACTTCGGTCCGCATACATCCAGCCTTGTTTTTTATCAGCACGGCCTAGATGGCAAGTTGAGGCGGCGAGTTCTGGATCCAGAGGCGAAGATATCCATTGATGACATTGGGGCATGGATCGAAGCGCAAATCAGATTGCGCGACGAATACGAAGAGTTTATTTATGGGGCGATCAGCAAGGGAAAGATGGGCTGGTCATCTGGCACGGCAAGTCACCTGGTCGAGCGCGAGCAGAGAGGCAAGGCTGTATGGCTGAAAAGCTGGATACTCGGTATTGATGCCTCTATTACGCCAACGCCAGCGGAGCCGCGCAATATTGCAATACCGCTGAAGACCTGGCAACCGCCGGATATCCACTGGACGCTGGCCGAGCGGATCGCCTCTATGTGTGGCGACATGAACATCCTCACGAATGATATGCAGGCGTTCGTCAAAACGATTGATCGCCCGCTTTCAGAGACCAAGCGGAAAGAACTAACGGAACTCCTGGAATCGTGTTCCGGGATGGACGCAGTGCGCTCCGATCTTCAGTCGGTTCTCACATCCGCGCCAACCCAAAAGCTGGTTGAGCCTAAACTCATCGGCTTTCAACTCGCAGACATTAGAAAGAGACTGCGAGACCAGAACATTTTACAGGAGTAAAGACAATGGCTATGACTGTAGCTGAAGCCCGATCAGAGATTAAGAATCTCTACGAGAAGGCTGACCTTATCGAGAAGAAATACGACGGCGATATCACCAACGACGAGGACCTGGCAGAGGTCAAGCGCCTGTTGGTTGAAATCGACGGCCTTGAGGGAAAGTTATCTGGCCTCGAGGATGCTGAAGCGCGCCGGAACCGCATCTTGGGCGGGCTGGATCGCTTCAATAAACCGGCTCCTAAGTCGTTTCGCCCTAACGCAACTGCTGACGATTACGCGGAAGGGATGCGGGTCAGTCCTGGCGATCAATTCGTTCAAAGCAACGATTACCGCCAACTGAAACTCAATGGTCACTTCAACTCCAACCTGGCACGCGTCAACTTCGCCGTCAATTTGAAAGATGGGACCAGCCTGATCGCCTGGAGCAACCAACTCAAGAACCAGAAGACCCTTCTTTATGGATCTTCGGCGTCTTCCGGTGGCGGGTTCGTTCAGAACGATGTGCAACCAGGATATGTCGATATCCGCCAGCGCGAGCTGACCTTCCTTGACCTTATCCCACGGGTGCAGACCGAGAGCGACACCATCGAGTATGTGTACGAAACTACCTTTACCAATGCTGCCGCTTCTGTTGCCGAGGCCTCGGTCACGACCGGCACGACAGGGTTGAAGCCTGAAAGTGCGCTTGATTATGCAATCGCTACTGTCGCGGTTGAGACCATCGCCCACTGGATTCCGGTCACTAACCGGATGCTATCCGATGCTCCAGCTATCCGCGGAATCATCAATGGACGCTTGCTTTTGGGCCTTGACCTGACCCTGGAAAGCCTCTGCGTTACTGGCAACGGAACCACGCCTAATATCTCCGGTATCACCGATCATGCGATCAATGCAGTTGGCATGGGGTCTGATAGTGCGGTTGACGCACTGTTCAAAGGCCGCACTTTGGTGCGCACGACCGGACACGGTAGACCGTCTGCTTTCGTGATCCACCCGACTGACTGGTCGCAAATCCGCCTAAGCCGTGAAAATGCCGATACCGGCACTCTCGGCGGCTATATGATGGGACCACCTTCGATGACTGGTGCAACGACCCTTTGGGGTATTCCCGTTGTTGAGTCTGAAGCCATGACCGTTGGTACGGCCCTGGTCGGTGACTGGCAGCAAGGTTGTACTCTGTTCGACCGTGAACAGGCTGCAATCCGGGTAGGAACCATTGACGACCAGTTCGTCCGCAATATGCAAACGATCCTGGCTGAGCTGCGGGCCGCTTTCGTAGTTTGGCGACCAACTATGTTCACCCAAATTACAGGTATCTGATGATTTCTTAGCATCTGGGGCGGAGCAATTCGCCCCAGATAGAACGGATTGAGAATTGGAACGAGTCGCAATCGTTATCACAAACTACAACATGCCGGAGCGCACAGATGCGCTTTGCGACTACATCGAGAAGCACGCGGCATGGCCTCACGACCTGATTGTGGTGGATAACGGGAGCGACATTACTGAACCTTCCCAATTTACAACCTTGCGGCTGGAGAAGAATATCCAGACGACGGGCGGCTGGTTGGCGGGTCTCGCACATGCGGACGATCTCGCAGAACAGCGGGGCGTTGATTATCTAGCTTATTGGTTTCTTATCACCTCCGCAAAATTCCCGGATGACGGATGCCAAAATGCGGACCCGCTAACTCCGCTTGCCCAAGTCTTGATAGATGACCCGAACGCTGTGGGGGTTCATCCGGCACTGACGCAGAACAGCACGACAGCCTGGAATCACATGAAGTGGCGCGGTAAAAGCGTTTTGCGTCAGACCTGGATGATCGACAATATCGCCAGCCTGTACCGGGCGGATTGGTTCAATGGAATTGGGCGTTGGGACCCGGAATTAATCTACGCCTGGGGAATTGATCTTGAGACCTGCTATAAAGCACGCCTGATGGGGCGCGGGCTGTATATCCATGAAGGTGTGCAGATCGAGAAGGAAACGGACATTGGCTACACAATGGACCGGATGCGCATGAGTGCGGTGGATCGTCAGAAGTTAGCCAGGGCGAATGTCTCGGATGTGCTGGGAAAGCGATATGGTCAGAACTGGTGGCACTTTCTGACGAAGGAGCTGGTAACGAATGGAATGGTTTAAGAGACTGAGCGGAATGACCGGACGGCTAGCACTGACCCGCGAGTTGGAAGCGGAATGCCTGGCGCAATTTGCCGCAATCCCCGGTGACCATGTTGAGATTGGCTGCCTGTGGGGAGGTACGGCGCTGGTGGCTATCCTGGCAAAGAAAGACGCTGACTTGCCAGGGGATGTTTACACCATCGACACCATGACCGGTGGCTGGTGGGATACGAAAGACCCGGAGATTGGGGAACCGCCAACATTCGAGGCGGTAAAAAGCAATCTGCGCAAGTTCGGGGTGTTGAAACGGGTTCATGTCATCCGGGCGAAGTCGGACCCCTGGCCGCTTCCTGAGACGGTCAAGCCAACAAGCATCTTTATCGACGGCGATCACCGTTATGAGGGCGTATCTCTGGACTGGAAGAACGCCAGCAAGATTGCGACGAAATATATCCTGCTGCACGATTACAACAGCAAGAATCATCCAGGGGTACAAAAGTTGGTCGATGAGATTGCGAAACGGGATCCAAACTGGCGCTATATCAAAACCTACAACAGCATCGCTGTATTTGAACGGGTAGGGTGGAATGGGTAATCTCTTCAGCGTTGTTGTAGCATCGCACGACCAATGGACTGAGTACACTGCTCCGCTGATTGCATCTTTGCGCCAGTGTGAGCCGAAGACCCCCCTGGTCATTGTGGACAGTGACAGTAAGCCGGAGTATCCGAAGCAGATTGACGATTACACGACCGTGATCCGTACCGATAACGAGAGCCACGCCAAGTCGATCAACTTGGGATTGGTGCATTGCCCAATCAGCGAATGGTATTTGATACTCGATAACGATACTCTGGTCCATGACAAGATTGGGGAGGTGGTAAGAAAGTTAGACCCGTGGTCGATCTATGGGGGAGAAGTAAGACACTGGAAGTATGGCTATTATGCGGTCGGCTGGTGCTTCCTGATCCCGCGCCGGATCCTGCTGAAGATCGGGATGTTTGACGAAAACTATATCAAGATCCTGTACGAGGAAACGGATTACTGCTACCGAGCCACCAAAAAGAATTTTGGAATACAGCACGTAAAAAATATACCGATTGTCCATGTAAACGGTGGAGGAGGCAGTCGGAGGTATGTTGACAGCGAAAAGCTGACACAAGTAAACCTAGCTTATTTTCTGGCGAAACATCGCCTGGATTGGATATAGGACATGTACCCGTTAGTCTCTGTCATCGTGCCAACCTACCAGCGACCGGTAAGACTGCGAAAAGCGCTGGAAAGCATAGCCGCCCAGACATTCAAGGATTTTGAGACCATCGTTATCAATGACGGCGGCGAGGATGTTAGGGACGTTATCAATGATTTCAAGCGCGTTCACTACATCAATTGCAAGGAAAATCGTGGATTACCTGCAGCACGGAATATCGGGATTAAAGCTGCAAAGAGCCGGTTCATTGCCTATCTCGATGATGACGACTGGTTCTACCCGCACCATCTGGCGACTTTGGCAAGCTATGCACTTCAGCACAAGGCACGCTTCGTCTACTCAAATGCCGATGCAGTATTCCATAATGGGCGAGTTGGGATTTATGTTGATCGGGAATATGACCCGGAGAAGATCAAGCAGCAGAATATAACACCGGTCTGCTGTGTACTTCACGAGCGCAGCCTGATCGATAAGGCCGGCAGTTTTGACGAGAGCTTGCCGAATCATGAGGATTGGGATCTGTGGATCCGCATGAGCAAATACGCCGAGCCGATCCACATCCACGAAACGACCTGCTGCATCGACCGCAGCCGGGCAACGATGAGCAGCGACATTAACAAGATGCGCAAGGGTTTCGAGTTTATCAGGGCACGCTATTTGGAGACCGCATGAAGGTATTGCTTTACTGCCCGCTTTACCCAAAGTCGCCGCGGATCTATGCCCGGTCTCTCCAGAGCATCTTCACCCAGGATTATCCCGAACCGATTGAGATGGTATTCGGGAAGCATGACGGGGCGAAGATCGGGATTAATGACCTGGTCGAGAAACACAACCGCGCCAGACAGTGGGCGCTTGAAGATGGATACGACGCTTTATTTTTGGTCGAGGCAGACATCATCTTACCCTATGACGCCCTGAGCCGGTTGGTTGCTGTCGATAGTGATGTGGCTTATGGGCTTTATTGCGGGCGGCATGGCAATCACCAGTGGCTTGCGTTCAGCGAGCTGCGCAAGAATACCGGAAAGAGCTATGACCTGAACCGGCGCTGGTGCGCTGCGAATTGGGGGCAAGTCATCGAGACAAAAGGCGTTGGAATGGGCTGCACTTTGATCCACCGCCGAGTGTTAGAGCAGATTGAATTTAGGGTCAACGGATCGATGGCGGATGACTGGTATTTCTCGCTCGACTGCCAGGAGAAGGGTTTTAGCCAGAAGCACGATTTGGGCGTAATCTGTGGGCATATCTTACACGAAAACAACCCGCCGAAAACCATCTGGCCAAGCATTGCCGGTAAAGATGTCATGTACGAATTTGAGAGGCTGGAATGACGAATATCACCTATAACCAGACTACTCTACCGATCAAAGCGGTTATCTGGACTTTCAGCACCGCTCTGACATCGCAAGCGGACCCGGACACTTTCAAGAGCAATCCGACACTTGCGGTTGGTGATGTGAAAGTCAGCATTGACGGCGGGGCATTTGCTAACCTCACGACGCTACCATCCGCGTCAGGGACCGTCGTCACCGTCTCACTCTCGGCTGCAGAAATGAATGGTGACGTTATTCTGGTTCAATTCTCGGATGCTGCCGGAGCTGAGTGGCAGGACAGCCTGATTGAAATTCGCACGATTGAAGCGCTGGTCGGATCGGCAACCTACTGCACGATAGCTGACCTGAAGGCATATTTGGGAATCAGCGGAACGTCTGACGACACACTTCTGACCAATCTAATCGCCCGCGCCCAGAAAGCGATCGAGGTATATTGCAGGCGGGTCTTCAAGTGCGCAGCGGATACAACGCGCTATTTTACCGTAGGGGTTGACACCGAAGGGGATAGCCTCTGGTTTGATGAAGACCTGTGCCAGCTTGGAGCAACAACTCCAGTAATCACAGACGCGGATGGGACGCCCGTAAGCCTGACCCGCAATACCGATTTTGTGACGGTTCCGCGCAACACGACGCCCTGGTACGGGCTGAAAATCCTGCCTAATTCAAATTACTACTGGGATTATACGGGCAATCCTGAGATGGGGATCACGGTATCGGGCCGTTGGGCGTACAGCGTCACACCGCCGGATGACATCCTCCACGCCTGCTTAAGGCTGGCTGGTTATTTCTACCGCCAGAAAGACAGCCAGGTGTTTGACGTTACTGCTATTCCTGATGCGGGAGTAATGACGGTTCCACAGGGGTTACCAAAGGATGTGCGCATGATCCTGGACAATTACAAGAAGGCGACGCTATGACGACTTACACCGCATTTGTCACCGCCCTGTCCGGATTGACCGTCACCGGAGTGACGCGCAAATACGCTTACCCGCCTGAGGCATTAAGCACCGCTGATTTACCGGCATCATGGCCGCAGGTCCCAGCCGGGGATTTTATGCCGATCACATTTGGAACAGCACCCGGACTGTCTAGCGACCTGCGCTGTGATCTGATTGTCGCTTATGAACCGGTCGGTCAGAACACAAGTTCGGTAAACTTCGCGGGTACGCTGACCATGATGGATAACCTGAGTGCGGCGCTGAAGGGTATGAGCAGACCTGTCCAGGGACGCTTTGCCTGGTCAATCCGTCAGGCAATCATAACGGTTGCCGGGTTGGAATATTGGGCGCTGGTTGGAAGCTGCGAGGGTGCGGGATGAAGACCTACACCGTAACGAAGCAAATCTACAACGAACGAGCCAGGCGGCTTTTGGAGCCAGGGGAACTCGTTGATTTTGATGACACACAAGCTGAGGCGTTGACGGCGAAGGGCTGCATCAGTCCTGTTGTCGAGCCGAGGATCATCCGGGCGAGACGGCATAAATACCAGCTCGAACCGGAATTGGACAAACTGACAAACAGTGATTTTTAGGAGGAACGATGACTACTTCCACCACTATGCTTTATGGAACAGATTGCGTGATAGAGGCTGAGTTGGGGACGACCACGGTCGATCTATCCGGCAGCTCGAATACAGCCAATGTAAACCTGGATATGATTATCGGTGAAGCAGCGGTATTCAACGACAAATGGCCTCAGCGGGTGATGACCGCCAAGAATGCCACGGTTGATCTTGCCTGCTGGTATTCCAGCGCCGCCAATGAAGCCGCCGATTACTTCCAGGATTGGTATAACGAGGCTGCGCCAGCTACAAAAACAATCTCGATTTATATCCCATCTAAGACGGCTGGGGCAACAAAGATCAGTGCGAAATGGGTGTTCAACGGCCTGAAACTGGGCGTGAAGACCGCCGAGACGCAGCCGATCCCGGTCACGGTTCAGCTTTTGAACGCCGGGGCCGTGACTGTCGCACCTTACAGCACCTAGAAAGCAGGATTGAATGGCGATACCAGAAAAACCGCTCGAAATTGCATCGGACATCCAGACTATGACGCTTGATGAGTTAACGCTCTTCAGCGAGAAGGGTTTTAATTTCTTTGACTTCCGCGAGTTTCTTTATAAGTACGGAAGCTGGACGAAAGAGGAAGTCGGAGCGTTAACTCTCAAGGATATGATAGCTGTTGCCGAGCAAATCGGGGAGGCCATCAAGAAGCAAGCCGTCCCTTTAGCCAGTTAGCCGCGCTGAAGGATTGGGCACGGTTCAAATCGGATAACTTGCCAGACTGGGTTGCTCGATTTATCTTCGCCGAGCAATTCGGGATGAGCCCGGACGAGATTGAAAAGAGGGTGAGCGTGGGAACCTGGCAGCGTTGGCTGGTATGGATGACCGCAAAAGCATCTCACGAGGTATGGCAGATATGGCGTCAGCCGGGTGAGAAAAACTTCGACGCGGCCCAACAGAAGTTGTTTAACTGGCCGGTTGGCGAGGGTTATTAATGGCGAATATCTTAGAGATAATCTTCAAGGGCACGAACCAGACTGATACCGCGGCAGCGGGCGTTAAGAAGAACCTGGACGGGATCCAGCAGAGCGCCAAGAGCGTCGGTTCAGCAATGGATGTCGCGATGGGTGTGCTGGCCAGCACCCAGATGCAGCGTTTCAGCGATGCAGCCGGTCAGATGTTGAAGACGATGGTTGGCGAGGCTGGAGAAGCCCAGGCGATCATGGCGCAGCTTGAGGCGGTGATTAAAAGCACGGGCGGTGCCGCGGGGTTGTCTGCTGAAGAAGTTGATAAGATGGCGACCAGCTTCGCAAATATGACCGCGTATGAAGACGATGCCATACTAGCAGGGCAAACCATCCTGCTTCAGTTTACCAAGATCGGAGAAGAAGTATTCCCGCAAGCAACCCAGGCGATGCTGGATCTATCCACGCGGATGAAGGTGGATATCCCAACAGCCGCCAAGCTGGTAGGAAAAGCGCTTGAAGGTGAGTTTGGCGGGCTGTCTCGTTTTGGGATCGTCATTGACGATGCGACCAAGAAGACGATTGAAAATTTGATGGAAGTTGGCAAGACGGCTGAAGCGCAAGCAATCATTATCGAAGAGATGAACAAACGGTTCGGCGGAGCCGCAGAAGCCCAGGCCAAGACGTTTCAGGGGATGATGACCGGGCTTAGAAACGATTGGAATAATGCCCTAGAAAGTATGGGAAAGACACTTGCAGATAATCCGCAGATCATCGGTTTCTTCGAGACCTTGCGCGGAGCGATCCAGAGCTTTACCGAATGGTTTGACAAACAGCCCGACACGATCCAGACAGCGATTGTCGGAATTGTTGCCGCTTTTGCGCTGCTGGGGAAGATCGCCCCAACGCTCTTCGCCCTGAAGATACTGTTAGGCGGGGCTGGTATTGGCGGGGCTCTGGCAAAACTCGGAGGCTCGGCTGGTGCGGCAAAGGGAATATTAGCCGGACTAGGTGGAGTTCTGGCCGGAATAAGCGCCCCGGTATGGATGCTGATTGCCGCAATCGCGGCATTAATTGCGCTTCTTGTGGTGTTTGGACCAGAATTAAAAGTAACATTTATGATGATCGCGGATATCATCGCTGCCAGTCTCAACCGGGCAATTTTCGAAGTCAAGAAGTTCTGGAATAACCTGATTTCATCGGTAAAACAGATGGCTGCCAACGTCAAGGCGTGGTTCAAACAGGTTGGGACCGGGATTGTCCAGGGGATTTGGGATGGGATCAAAACCGGCTGGGAATGGTTGAAGACGAATATATCCAGCAGTATCACCAGTTTACTGCAATGGGTGAAGGATAAGCTGGGTATCAAATCACCGTCCGAGGTATTTGCGAAGGCGATCGGTGAACCGATGGCACAGGGCGTTGGTCTTGGTTTCAAGCGTGCGTTGAGGCTATCTTCACCGATGATGGGGGCGGCCCTAATGCCGTCGCCAGCCTTCGGCGGTTCATCGGGCGGATATAACGGAGTCGGTATCAACGTTCAGACCGTGCGGGTTTATGGTGAACTCAGCCCAGAAGCCCAACGCAGGATGCGCAAACAAGCAGAGGGAATCGCCTATGATTCAACCCGGATGCTTACCCGGAGAGCGAGGCGATAATGGCAAGCTCTTATAAGATCGGCGCGGCAGTGGAAACCATAGCAACTCTGGACACATTATCCTTACGCGATCCACAGCCAGCACCGGCGTTTTATGCCGAATACGTTGAGCTTGGGAACGGGATGACCCTCGGTGTCGGTTGGTTGGAAGCCGAATGGCATTGGGATTTTATCTCAACCACAGATATCGCGGCACTGCGCATCTACTGTACCGGTGTATCTGACGACGTTTACATCACCACGCCCAATAACGACGGATCATTTACGACTTATGCGGCGGTGATGATCTGGCCGCAAGCCCCGGAGGTCAGACACGGAGACTACTTCACGGACTTCGGGATTCGATTTGTGCAGCTCGTTGAGGTTCCAGGGACGACATGACACCACGGGCAATTAACAGCGGAGAATTGGCAAGCCTGCGTTCTGGTGGTCAGTGGTCTAAGCTGACCATCATCATTGATGTGCCGAACACGATCTACACTGCCAGGGCAACGGGAGCGGTAAATAAAACCGCCTATACCCTGGGTTTTGACGGCGGGTCTGGGACGCTAAGCGATTGTCTTGCAGATATGACCATCCTGGTCGGTTCAGCCGCCGGGGGATACGATAAGGGAATAGGCAGACTTCGGAAAGCCCCGATTGCCGGGACGTTTTATCTGGGGGCCGATCCGTCGCTGGTTGTTGCCGATAACGATTATTTGACCGTTATTAATGACTTCGTCCTGTTCGCAAAACACCCATTCGGGTCGCTCCTGGATGTGGATGTAGCCTATTCGGATCAATTCGCCTCGTTTATCCCGGTGGCAGTCGTGGACGGTGGGCGGGTTGCGGTGATCGACGCAGGCGGTACGGCGAGCTTTGATGCCTCAAATAGTTGGGTGCCGGGATCGACAATCAGCGCCTATGCCTGGACGTTTACCGGGGCAACCAGCAGCACAAACACGAACACGGCAACGCCAACTGCAACTTATAACACCTCCGGGCGTTACAGGTGGGATCTGACACTTACCGCCGCAAATACAAAGACCGCGGTGTTTCATGGGTGGGTCTATGTGCTGGGAACAAACCTGAGTGCTGATACCGCCCTCACGTTCTCCAGCATCAGCGGGGATGATGACGGCTGGAATACCAGCATCATCATGTATGACCGCCCGACGATAAAGAACGGGGCGCGGGTGGTCATTATCGCAGAGGATTACTACGCCAACGAACAGGAAAATCTTGGACCTGTCACGGGGCGCAAGAATATTATCATGGTCGGTTGGATCCTCGGCGAAACGATTGTCCGTGATCCGAAAAAAGATATTGTTGAATTTCAAATATCCGGTCCATTGGCAGCACTTTCTCAAATAGCCAGTCATCCGGCGGGACTGGTCAACACATCATTCCCGGAGGACAGCGCGGCGACACTTCCAGCCTGGGCGAAGATGGCCAGTATGACTGCCGCTAAGGGATTGCACTACCTGATAAATTACCGATCTAACGCCGCCAAAGTCATTGACGTTTTGGTAGAGGATTGGCTTTATGCGGTCCATAAACTGACCGGGGATGGTGATAATCTGCTGGCGCATCTGGACGACTTCGCTTCAAATGCGGCGCTAAATGTTAGAGCGGATCGGTTCGGGGTCGTGTATATCCAGCGCGACGGGCAGCTTTATCCGGTGGATGACCGGACCGCAAATATCCCAGCCGTGATGACCCTGACCGATGCGGACTGGTGGGAGGAGAAAGCCATTGTCAGGCGTCAGGTTGGCGGAACGGCAATGGCGGAGGCGGAGGGGTATATCTTCTCCGGTGGGACACTGACCAATGTCGGAGGGAGAAGCCCAGGCGATCAACCCGCACGTTGGGGCGATAAACTGAACATTGATAATCTGAACGTCACCACCCAGGGGGATGTGCTCGAATTATCCGGGCTGCTGGCTGGATCGCATAATGGGGAATATGAAAGCATCATGGCGATCTTATCCGCAAATAACCGGTTTATTGACGTAACACCCAGGCAGTTTGTGACGGTGACGGTCGATGGAGATACACTGCGCTGTTTCCCGCGCCAGGTGACCTATCGCAACCTGGAGGGGACGGGGTTCTGGTTCACCGAGATTGAATTAGAACCGGAGGGGAGCGAATGGGATGCGGTGGCGATTGATTATCCGGGTGAGGGAGATGAGCCGGTAGATGAGCCAACCGAGCCACCGGAGCCACCTGAGCCGCCGACGGAGCCGCCGGTTGACGAGGAAGAGCCAAGTGGAACCGATGCGGTTGTTGCAACCGGAACATACATCCAGACCACAGCAGATTTAGACCAGGCAAGCCCGACCTGGACAACGGAGCTATAGGAATGCCGCCATCAGCGATTATTGACACTGACCTGAACCCGTACGACAATACGGTGTTGTATGTGATTGAAGAGGGGGCGATCTGGAAAGCCACCACGCTGGGTGGGGGAAACGCAACGTGGGCGCAAGTTTATGACGTTGCAGACTTCGACGCAGCCCTGGGGAGCGGGCTGGTGCTGGATCGGGTACGCTGCGCACCGGCGACCGAAAATCTGGTTTATGCAATCGGACATGCCCTGAAGACGGACGGCGTAACCTATGCCGAGTTTTGCGGACGGTCGCAGAACGGCGGCACAACCTGGAACTGGTATGAGATCGGGGAAGTGGAAGACCCTGGTGAAGGGTTCACGCTGGGAAGCACGGCGGAAGGAACTCACAACAACACAACGACAACTTTCTCTGGTGGCGGCGGATCTGTGATATGCACAGTAGTCTTTTCTGGTGGATCAGAAGGCGGGAATCCATTCCAGTGGACTTCGAAAAATATTGAGGTAATTCTTCCCGATCCTGTTCCATTAGATCCAATCGACGACAGCGTTTCGCTAGAATACGATTATATTGGTGATTCGCCGTCCCTCAATTATGACACTGCCGGTAATTGTCCAGCATTTATAGACTATTTAACCTATATCCCCATTGTCGAAGGTTCATTCTCTGCAATCACTGGCGGTTATCATTTTACGGGTGTGATTCATCCTTCCCGTATGGTTGATCGCTCAATACTGCATGTTGGCTGGCACAACGACAGGACGGGACGATGGGCAAACAGCACCTCAGCAACCCGCACGGGAACATTTTGCAACCTGGTTATCAATGGGGTGACCTACAGCGCCGGAATATCCAGAGCTTTTGACGTTGCCCGGACAAACTCTAACTGGCTTTATTACGGGACGTTAGACAGGATTTACAAATCCGAAGACGGCGGGGTTACCTGGGAGATTCTACTTGAAGACACGGGCGCACATGATATTTGTGTCGATCCACAGATTTCCGGAGCAATCTACTTTTGGAATGTTGACGGCAATCTTGACTTGGCAGTTGGGGATGTCGTGACTAGCACGGCACTGGATACCGAGACACCGGTCAATGTGCCGCTGCGATTGGCGCGGTCGCTAAACTCCGGGCGGCTGTGGGCATTGAACGGTGGAACGGCGCTGAAGATGCGCAACGCAGGGAGCTGGACCAGCCAGGGGATGGGATACAGCGGAGCGACGGGGCTGCATGCTTATTTGGGCGACAAGCTGATATTTGTCGAGGCTGGAGATATTTATATCTCGGATGATGCAGGAACAACCGTTACCGCCAAGCAGGGCGGCTGGGCAGCTTATGCAAACGGAATTAACGCACACAGGATGACGGCGACAGAATGAGCCAACGCAGACAATACGAAATTCGGAAAGCGCTGAAGCGCAAGGAAAAGGATAACCTGCCCTGGGCCGCGATTATGGGCGATGGGGCTGGGACAATCGAGGTTCCGGGATACCCGACACTGCGCTATGTCCGGGCGAAGGGCAGCGACATCCCGCTGATCGTCCACCGCGGCGGTGCGCCGGATGCGGAAGGGCAGCCGGTCTGGGTGGGATATGATGACCTGAACCGGGTTGTAAGGATTTTGGGGGAGCGGTTCACGGATGGGACAAGCACGCCGGGCGGAGGCGGTATTGTCGCACACGCGGACAGCCATTTTGCCACCGGGAGCGATCCGGTCTACATCGACAGCCGCCAGATCGTCCCACATCTGGCCTGGGCGACGCTGTTGAGCATCCGGGTTAATGGGGGCTGGGCGATAGTTGCCGGGCAGCCGGTGCATACCACGACCCAGAATGTGGACATGACCAGCCACGTTCCGGTCAGCGGGGCGCTGTATGCGCTGATCCGAGTTAGCGACGCCGGGGCATTGGATGTGCAGGAGGGAACACCGGTTGACAGCCTGGCGGATCTGAGTTATGCGGACATTCCGGAAATTGCGGAGGGCTACGCGGCGATCTGGGCGGTGCGACTGTATGCGGCGCAGACGGCGATCAGCAACAGCATCACCAGCCCGGATCTGGTGGATTTGCGGTTTGCAACCCAGTCACCGGGTGGTGGGATACCCGATGCGGCGGATGTAACCTACACCCCAACAGTTGCGACGGATTGGAACAGCGACACCGATCCAGGGGATGTTGACGGGGCGCTGGATCAACTCGCGGAGAGAGTAGATGATTTAGAGGCAGGGGCTGGACATGATGCGGTCACGCTTGCGGCTGATGCTGACACGATCTTATCGCTGAGTACGCAAGAGATCGGGCTGGATACCCAGACGGCGAATTACGTATTGGCTGGCCCAACGACTGGAGCTGCGGCAGATCCGACATTCCGGGCGCTGGTGGCGGCGGATGTTGGGACTGGCGCACCGGACGGCACAAAGTTTCTTAAAGACGACATGAGTTGGGCGGTGCCTGCTGGGGTTGGGAATATTGTCTTTGGGTGGACTGGTGGAAACACGATAATCAATCCGCCACAATATATTGATATTTCGCTTCCCGAGGCCGGAGTGCTAACCGGATGGCGCATCCTGGCCGAAACAGCAACAACGGTTAGTATCGATGTCTGGAAAGATACCTATGCAAATTACCCGCCGACTGTGGCGGATTCGATTTGTCACAGCAGTTTTATTACCTTAGCAGGTGCAGTCAAAAACGAAGATACCAGTATAACCGCATGGGACAAAACTATCACGGCCGGGGATACTATGCGGCTGGCTTTGACGGACAACACACTCGCCACGCGAATTATTGTGGTGATGACTTACACAAGGAGTTAGATATGGCTATACTATTTATGGACGGGTTCGATCATTACGAAACTGCGGACATTGCAAAGAAATGGTCCAGCGCGGCCGGGTGGACGCCAACACTCGGTACAATTAGTTCCGGCGTTGCCCCGGCGTGGGCAATTCCTCCTGGCGGTCAGGGTCTTAATCTTGGGAATGGTCATTCGCTCAGTAAGGTATTCCCGTCGAATTATGCGACTGGTCTGATAGGATTTTATTACAGGTATCTAACAACCCCCGCAGCTATGACCATAGCATCTTTCAACGAAAACACCGGGGCCGAGCAATGTTCTCTTAGAGTAGATTCAACCGGGCATTTATTGGTCAACAGGGCTTCAACAAATCTGGCGACCTCTACGAATACACTTTCGGCATCAACCTGGTATCACATTGAATTTAAGGCGACAATCAACAACTCGACTGGTCAATATGAAGTGCGGGTGAACGGTTCATCGACTGGCTGGATACCACAATCCAGCGCCAATAAGAATACCAGGAATGTGACGAACAATTATTTTTATGGATTCTCTATCTATGGAGGTAATGGCTATCCGTTATTTGATGATTTGTACGTGCTGAACTGCGATGCCTCGCCAAATGACACCTTCCTGGGACCGCAGAAGATCATTACCTGCTACCCTCGCATGGCCGGTACTTATGCACAATGGACACCGAATTACATGGACAACTTCGAGAATGTGCAGGAAACGACCGCGGACAGTTTGAACACATTTAACCAGTCATCCACGGCCAACCAGATTGACAGTTTTTCAATGGACCAGCTGCCAAATGCTACCATTAACGGTATTCAGCATGTATTATTCGCCAGACAGGACGCAGGAGCGGCACGCCAACTGGCACCGTTTCAATATTCGAGCAGTACACCGTATGTTGGGACGACTTACAATCTTACCGCTGGTTTTGTCTGCTACTTGGATGTGAAAGATCAAGACCCTGACGCTGGTCCTGGTGCGTGGACGTATGCGAATATCAATGCTTCGGAGTTCGGTTATAAGTTGATCGCGTGAGGGCAAGATGCCAGTACAAAACAGTCTTTATGTCATCGAGACCTTACTCGATATTACAACGCCTGCGACTGTAAAGGTCGGCCAGGACGTGATCGAAGCGCTGGTGACGAACGTCGCCTTTGATCCGACCACCATTACCGGGGCCGGGGTAAGCCAGGATGTGATCGAGGTCTTAGCAAGTCTTGGATCAAGTACCGTCAAAGTCTCTCAGGACGTTGTAGAGGTACTATGCCTTCCGATACCAGTTACTTCGACGACGGAGGAGGCGGCTATCCACGGGTTTGCTTATGTTTCGTGATGGTTAAGATAACTGCAATTATCGCGACCTTGCGTATTTATCGGTTCTAAACCCTATCTTTATCTTACTCCGAGTCAAATTTCCATAGATTAATAGAAAATTGCCTATTGACAATATAATATTATTTGCTATAATTACCCATAGGTAATTAATCCTTACCAGAACCGGAGGCAATATGACAGATAAAATCCGCAAATTCCCAAAGGCATATACGCTGACTGATCGTGAGGTCGCAATCCTCAAGCAGGCCAGCGTAGACCGGGCACTCTACAACGACTCGGCTACTTTGCGCCAGATCATTTGCGAGTGGCATGAGATGACCAACAAGGCGGCTGAGAATGTTGCCCGCTGATGCAGTCTCGATCCTGGTCGGCATCCTGCTGAAGGATGTCCAGCGAAACCCGGACAGTGAGTTAGTGAGGTTCTTCGGGGGCGTTACCGGCGCGATGATGGAATCGCCACCGCATTTCGCAACGCCCCATCCGTAAAATACGCGTAAAGAAAGGATAAAACGAAATGACATCACAAGAAGTTGATCAAATCTTTTACGACTTTGTGGCTGGGAAGAAAACAGCCCGTGATTACGCCGACGCTATCGACCAGTACAACTGCGAGCGATACCACCAGCTCGAGTGTACCTGCGACCCGACCCGTGATATGCCCTGTGCGGCTTGCCAAGCTGAAATCGACCGCAACCGAATCAACGACGACGAACTGCCTTATTAAACCCCACCGCCCTCTCATGCCTGAAACATGAGAGGGCGGCACAACTATAGGAGATTATATCACATGAACGAAAATGCAATTGCAATCAGGGACGATATGAGTGTTTCTGATATCGCTAAAAACTTCATCCAGTCAGGCTTTTTCCAAGATACCCGCGACGTATCCCAAGCAATCGTCAAGATCATGGCTGGACGCGAATTTGGATATGGACCGTTTGCGTCTATGACTGGGATACACATTATCCAGGGGCGGCCAAGTTTGGGTGCAAATCTGATGGCCTCCGCCGTCAAACAGTCCGGGCGCTACGATTATCGGGTGCGCGAGATGGACGATAAGGCTTGCACAATTGAATTTTTCCAGCGGGTAGTTGATAAGTGGGATAGCTTAGGTAAAAGTGTTTTCACGCTTGACGATGCACGCAAGGCAGGCACAAAAAATCTTGACAAGTTTCCCCGTAATATGCTGTTCGCCCGTGCAATGAGCAACGGCGTTCGCTGGTTCTGCCCCGACGCATTCAACGGTGCTGCAGTTTATACACCGGAAGAACTGGGAGCAGAGGTGGATGCAGAAGGCAATGTCATCGAGGGAACGTTCGTTACCCCTGAGCATAAAGCCGAGGTTCAGCTACATTCTGAAGATACTTTGATTGATAACGCTACTACAACTGTTGATGGCAGGGACCATAAGAAATTCAACGGCGACTCATCCCGACCTTACGGCCTTGAAACAATCAAAGCAAAACTATCCGATCATGCCAAATCATACAAGGGGACTCCGACCGACAAGCAGATCGGGCTGATTGCAATGCTACTGGAGAAGGCATTTGTTGGACGAGACAACGCTGCTGAACTGCGGCACGAGGTCCAATTTGCACTCTTCGGGCATGAGTCGCTGAAGGATTGCGAGCCAGGTATCCTGCTGGCCGCACTTAACATCTGGCTTAAACCAACCCGCGACAGCGGAGGCGATTATCTTCCCGATCAAATGGCAATCAAAGAAATACAGCGCATCCACACCGAATCGCTATCAGCCGAAGGGCAGCAAACCCTTATCTAAAACCCTATCCAGGTGGTTAACAACCCCAAAGGACAGGCCAGGGAACAGTAAATAGAGACGAGGCACCCAATGTCAATCACAACTTATTGCATAGTCATTTTCACGATCGGATTGATCCTGGCGATCGCGGCCAACCCGGAGGGACGATGAGCCTGACGCACGTGATTATTGCCGGTCTGTTGGGCTCGTTCTGGGCTGGCGCCGCTGCCCTGGTCATGCGCATCGGCCTGCTGAAACCGTCACCCTGGCCGATCGCCGCCGTCGGCGCGTTCGTGTTCGCCCATGAGTGCGACTAATAATGGCTAAACCTGGAGAACACCGAGTCGTTGCTTGTGTTGTATGCGGGAAAGAATACAGGATGTCTCGCTCCGATCAGAAATATTGTAGCAGAAAGTGTGCCGAGGCATCCTGGAGAAACAAAAATTATCCATACATAATTCTTTCCTGTCCTATTTGTGGTGTTGAGTTCAGGTCAAGGAATTATATTCACAGATATTGCTCAAGTAAATGCAGGCTGAAAAAGGAATCCTCCAGGAAACACGAGCAATACTTGATCCAATATTCTAATGGAAAAGGAAAACATTGGTCAAAAGGAATGAAGTTTGTTATTCATGAAAACAATGCAACTTGTTCGCATTGCGGTAAGAATTTTTTTAAGAGGCAATGCTACATAAATCGTAAACATAATCACCATTTTTGTTCCCAGGAATGTAGAGTGACTTACATGGCAAAGCACCCAACTCATTTTCCACAGACACGAAATAGACGCGGCAAGGGAGGCAAGCGAGATGATTTGAATGGGACGTTTTTTCGCTCAACGTGGGAAGCAAATTACGCTCGTTACCTCAATTGGCTTATCTCTATCGGCGAAATAAATAGATGGGAATTTGAACCAGACACTTATGAGTTCCCAATAAAGAGGGGGAGCAGATTTTACACGCCAGATTTTAAAGTATTCAACAATGACAATAGCGTCGAGTACCACGAAGTGAAAGGATACATGGACCAAAGAAGTGCGACGAAGCTAAAACGCATGACTAAATACTATCCGCAGATAAAAGTTGTGCTGATTGACAAGGATGTGTACCACAACATTGCCAATGTTATGAGTGCGATGCTTCCCGAATGGGAAAAGAGCTAATGGAATACTGAGGACACCATGAAACTAAACGCACTGAACACCTGGACGCAGCAGATCTGGTGCAAGAGCTGCCACTCCACCACCCCGCACACAATCACAGTCTATTCGAACAGCCGCAGCGGATTGACTGAACGCAAGTGCAAACTCTGCGGCGAGACCACAATCACGCTCAAAGAAAGTGCCGTACCGACTTGACAAGAGCGTACCGTAGGCGGTATAATAAGAGTGCTGAGGGATACGAATGATAGGGGAAAATCAGCCGCTCTCCACCAGTGTCCCTCAGCAAGACACCTATCAAGTGGATAGCGGCTGATTTTTTATCAGGGAGAGACATGGAAGAAAATACTGCGCTAATTGAAATCAATCGAGCACAGCAAGCCCTCGAAAGAGCCAATGATATTCACGAGATTATCGACCTTCGTGATAAGGCTATGGCTTTTCAGCTACTAGCCAACGCAAGAGGTTTCAAGGAAGCGGCGCAGGAAGCAAAGATATACCAGCTCAAAGCCGAACGCAAGGCGGGTGAGTGGCTGGCGGTGAACGTGACACATGAAGGGAACCGATTCGGTATGGAGTTGCAGCTTGCAACCCCTTTACCCGACGGCGTAGACAAGTACGAATCCCACCGCTGGCAGGTAGAAGCAATCGTGCCAGAAGAACAGTTCAACGAATGGATAGACGAAAGTCTATCAACCGGAAAAGAAATTAGCGCGGCCGGTCTTATGCGAATCGGTTACGAGATAAAAAGAAAAGCAGAAATCCCTACTAATAAATCAGACTTCCCCCCCGGTAAGTATCATGTAATCTATGCCGATCCACCCTGGCGCTATGACTTCGCAGTATCCCCAACGCGTGAAATAGAAAACCAATATCCTACTATGGAGTTGGAGGAGATATGCGCCCTCCCGGTAAAGGATCTAGGTACTCCTGATTCTGTTCTGTTCTTATGGGCTACTAATCCTAAGCTGCTCGAAGCAATCAAGGTGATTGAAGATTGGGGATACAACTACCGCACCAATATGGTTTGGATAAAAGACAAGATCGGCATGGGTTACTATGCCAGACAACGGCATGAGCTGCTACTAATTGCAACACGTGGTGAATTACCCGTACCAGAACCAGCAAACCGTCCCGATTCCGTAATTATAAGTCCCCGAACAGAACACAGTAAAAAACCAGAACGGGTATATGAAATTATCGAAACAATGTACCCGGAGTATCGGAAGATTGAGCTATTCGCACGCAATGAGCGAACTGGATGGGATGTGTGGGGCAATCAAGTTTGATACACGACTTCAAAGAGCAGCTCTCTTATAGTGAAACCGCCAGTGATGAGCCGTTCTGGGATGCAATATACAGAAAAGCGTTTCCGAATATGGTAAATCACATGCTCTGCAATGGTGATACACAATCACAGCGAATGGGAATAGACAGGCTAATTATGCTCGCCAGTGGAAAAGTTCTAACAATCGATGAGAAGAAACGCAAAGAAGAATACTCAGACATCCTTCTTGAATACGTCTCTGTCGATACAACTGATGCACCTGGCTGGATCGAAAAGGATTTGTCAATCGACTACCTGGCCTATGCCTTTATGAAAACGAAGCGCGTATATCTATTAGATTGGCTTGCTCTTCGTCGGGCATGGGGACACTACAAAGAGGAATGGCTCAGCAAATACACTCACATAACCGCACAAAACAACGGCTATAAAACCTTATCCGTTGCCGTTCCAATCGACGTATTGAAAAGCGCAATAAGCCTAGCGACGGTGATTCAATTATGACCCCTTCTCCTATGCCCTGGATCAAACTATACACCGAAATGTTGGATGACCCGAAGATTGGGCGTTTATCCGAAGTGATTCGTTACCGATTTATTGAGCTGCTTCTCCTGGCCGGGGAATGTGACGAAGACGGTTGGCTGGTGAATGGTGATACTCCACTGGCTATTGAGGATATCGCATGGAGATTGCGCAAAGACGAGGCGACTATCCAAGAGACGATGGCACAACTTCAGCGAGTAGGACTGATCGACTGTCAAGATGATACATGGTTGATCGTCAAATTCGCCGTCCGCCAGGAACGCCCTCAAAAAGTCAAACGGGAACAATGGCGCGAGGCGCAACAGCGTCATAGAAATAAACGTAACGATGTCATAGATGAGTCATGTATTACTCATACGCATAGAGAAGAGGAGAGGAGAGAAGAAGAGAGGAGAGAAGAAGAGAGGAGAGAAGAAGAAGGCGCAAAGAACGCGCCCTCCCCCGCTTCTCCATCCGCTATTTTCTCCGAAAACATATCCGCTGAACACCTATTCGAGCAGGTCACCGGCTTTACGGCCATTCCAGGGGCACATCGGGAGGAGGATTTGGGCAAGCTGCAATCCATTCTTACAAAACATAAAGCCCGCGCCCCAGCGTATCTCGCCCCCTATTGGCAGGAATGGTTGAAGCGGCGATACCGGAAAACAAACACAGGCTGGCTGGATTGGGCAATCGTCGGAGAGATACCATCTGCAAAGACTGACACCAGCAACGACTGGAAGCAAGGGTACAGCAGCGCATGAACGCCAATCAGATCTACAACAACGACGCAGAGAAGGCAGTGATAGGTTATATCCTGGTCAATCCGGGCGACTATCAGGAGATTGGGCTGTCGCCCGACGACTTCTACGTGGGTCGCCATCAGACGATTTGGAGTGCGGTCGGTGATTTGATCCGGGAGGGTAAATCCGTCGACTTCATCACGATCCAGGACAAGTTGAATCAGTTGGGCAAGCTGGCTGAGGTGGGTGGTCCGGGAGAATTGGCCGGGCTGATTGCATACCCGTATCTGTTCGAGGCGAGGGACGCAGCCGAGATTATCCGGGATATGGCACGACGGCGGGAGTTGGTGCAGATTGCTTCAGATATCGCCAAAGCAGCCTATGACCTGGGGCAAAAGCTGGACACAGGCGCAGTGATAGATCGTCTCAGCCGCACAAGCGGCATCCAGCACGGCGCTGAACACTGGTCAAGGTTCCTTTCCGCGCTCTATGATGACATTGAAAGACGGGCGCAGGATCCGAAGTCCGTCTGGGGTATTGCAACTGGATTTAGCCGGTTCGATAAGGTGACGGGTGGTCTTCAGCGAGGTGAAAGCCTGATCTTGTCTGGAAAGCCAGGAATGGGTAAATCCATGCTGGCCATGCAGATGGCTGAACAGATGGCGGGTTCTTCTCCTGGTGCGTTGTACTCGATTGAAATGACCGGGCTTAGTGTCGCGCGGCGAATCGTATCGGCACACAGTCGGGTGCAGGTGTCAAGCCTCAAAAGCGGATATATCAGCGCCGATGCCTGGACGGACGTCACGAAAGCGATTGGCGCGCTGGCAAGCAAGCCGGTTTACATGAGCGACGCTTCTAGCTGGACAACCACAAGCCTGATGAGTGACCTAGCGCGGCTGAAAGCACGGCACGGAATAACCTGGTTTGTTTTTGATTACATGCTCCTGGCCGGGGATGCACCGAGTTTGGATCGCAACGAGCGTACCGAGGTCATTAGTCGGAACATGAAACTTATCTGCCGAAATTTGGATCTTGCCGGGTTGATCGTTCACTCGATGAATAAAGCCGGGATTGACGCTACGTCGCCTGATATGGCGAATCTCAGTGGATCCGGTCAGGTTGCGTATGATGCGGATTTGATCGTCTTTCTAAACCCGTTCACACCGATGGAGACGAGTGACGTTATCCGGGATGCTGATAAACAAAATATGCGTACCCTCATGTTTGCGAAGGGTCGTGAGTTGGAAGATCCTCGAAAGTATTTGCATCTGGTTAAACTGAAAGACTATCCAATGTTCGGTGATTACATGCCGGAACCTGGGACACGATAGAGAGGCGGGGAGATGACCGAGATACTAAAGCGTTGCACAAAATGCGGAGAGTGGAGTTACGAATGAAAAAATTATATTATGGAGCATATGAATACGAAGAAACAACAGAAAGTCCGCGCAACAAAGAATTCATTGATGAATGTGGTAATGACGGTTATCTGATGACCTACACAAAAGATAACACACCAGCGATCTATTTCGATGGTGTGTTATACAAATGTAAAAAGATGTACCGAGAATACGAATCGGTAGGGATGAAACTTCATAAAATGTTTTCAAATGGAGAGGAGAGTAAATAAGATGTGGTGGATCATTTGTGGTATCCCATTAGTCTGTATCCTTGTTTTGTCTTGGTTTATGGCTAGGATGCGAGCAGATATTGAAGATGAGGAAGGAACTAGATAATTATGAGTTATCGGGTGGCGGCGTGGTGGGATTACCACTCACAAGACATAGTTGTTTCGGAGAATTGACATGAACCGAGAAGAAGTATCGCAAATCGTAAGGGAAGCACGCGAGGAAGAAAAGAAGCCAGACCTGAGATGGGCAAAACTGAGTTGGGCAGACCTGACTGGGGCAGACCTGCGTGAGACAGACCTGAGATGGGCAAAACTGAGAAGGGTAAATCTAAGTGAAGCTAACTTGATGAAGGCAGACCTGAGAGAGGCAGACCTGAGTGAGGCTAACCTGAGAGGGGCAGACCTGCGTGAGACAGACCTGAGATGGGCAAAACTGAGAAGGGTAAATCTAAGTGAAGCTAACTTGATGAAGGCAGACCTGACCGGGGCAGACCTGAGCGAGGCAAACCTGAGTGGGGCTAACCTGAGCGAGGCAGACCTGAGCGAGGCAAACCTGAGTGGGGCTAACCTGAGCGAGGCAGACCTGAATGGCGCTGACCTGAGATGGGCTACCGGTAAATTATCGGCTTACTACGGCGGTCGTCATCCTGGTTGGGCGGCTGGTGGTCGTATCGGTATCGGCTGTGAAGTACACGACTACCAGCATTGGTTGGATCACGGGATAGAGATCGGACAGGCGAACAGGTACAGCGAGGCTGAGATCAAACGATACATGCACTGGATCGAAGACGCCGTGGAATGGTTGAGAGAGAACTAGCCCATGCGTCTCCTGTTGATCTTCCTGCTTCTGTGTGGAGTGTGCCTTTATGCAATATGATATGTTCCCGTCCGATCTGAGCGATAAGCGCGTGATGATTGGATTATCCGGTGGGATAAATTCGATGGCTCTGTTGTGCTACTTGGCAACCGTAATACCACCCGAGATGCGTCCTCGTAGCCTGTATTTGTTCTATGCTCATTTTACGGAACATTCGCCAGATACGTTGCGCTTTGTTACCGATGGTATCCGTTATGCCAAGAGCAAGTTTGATCGCGTGACATGGAAGATTACACGCAATAGTGTACTAAGTTTCTTCGATGACGAAGGTATCATCCCGCACCCGATTATCAGCCCGTGTTCGGAGCGATTGAAGATTGTACCCGTCATCAATTTTATGGCAGAACACAAGATTGACTTTGATCTGGTCGGGTTTGTTCGTTCTGAGCGCAGGCGTATTGACCGCCAAACCAAGCGCGGCGCAACGAATAAACTGTATCCGATAGCCCACCTAACGAATGACGATTGTTTCGAGATTGTCCGTAAAGAGATCGGCTGGTATCCAGGGATATATGACATCTTTGAAAATGGCAAGCGTGTATTTAGTCATAACAATTGTTTGCCATGTAAGAATATGCACGTCAAGGATTTGCAGGCGGTCGCAAAATACTACCCGGATTATTGGCGCAAGGCTGATGATCTGGCAGGACGGATCGGCTCATACTGGGGCCGTTCAGAAGAGATGAAAGACTTTGATGGGGATTGCCAATGGTGCGCATTTTCGTGATCTTCCTGCTTCTGTGTGCCTGCGCCCCGACCGACCCGGCGGCTTTGATTGCGGCTGGCAACGCTGGCTTGCAATCTCAAACCCAGCAGGCGGCACACCAAGCCACCGCCGACCAGAGCGCACGGACGAACGGACAAATGAGATTGGAGGAGTGATGATTGACACAAGCAGGATGCGAGAGGCGGTAAAGGATAAGAACTACCAATATATGCGTAACGTCTGGCTAGACGGAAGCACGCACTTCAGCGATTGCGAATATCAGCACTATCCCTGCGCTGTACTTGCGCTATGCGATGCGCTGGACGAGGCGCAAGACACGATCGCTGATCTTCAGCGGACAATAGATGACTTCAGATTGGAGGACTTATGACAACTATGACACTCAACGACCCGCGCCCGGTAAAGCGGGTATACGAAGGCGATAACGTGGGCTACTTATTCTGTTCAGTCTGTCACACGCAGACAGAACACGTGTTCGGCTGGTTCGATGGCCACCCGCTGACTTGTATGACCTGTCACCCCGAGGCGCAGGCGAAGATCCTGGAAGAAACTCATGCACGCTAGCCGATTGGCGCAGTGGATAGCATGGTATCACGGTGATCGTGCTGTGCTGTGGACCTGGAAGCGGATGATGGCACAGACAGAAATCGTCTGGCCGGGAGAACGGTTCTATTACGCACCGAATATGAATTAGAGAGAGAGGACAATATGAACAGTAAGGTTCGTGAACACCTGCTAAGTGTAACCCTGCTGCTGACGCTGCTGCTCGGAGGCTGTGCGCCTGCTGGCACGCCGATACTCGATGGTCAAGTGCTGGAGCTTGGAATTGGTGCAACCGCCCGCGGGCTAGGGCTGGCGCTATCCGGCACGCCTGGCACTCACATGATAACTGACGGCGAGCTGCTATTTGCAATCTGGCCTCAGGGCGACATTTGGGGCGGGGCGTGTATCAACTGCGGTGTAGCAGACCCACTCGGCCAGTGGCGCTACCTGACGGGCGGGCGTGGAATGGCGATGACGGCAAAAACCACCTCCGAGATGGTACGCTATTTGGTCGAGGAACACGGCTGGACGGCAATCCCGGCTGCGGTTGCCCGCACGATGCAACCCTACACGATGGTGCTCAGTCAGATGTCAACCTCACTCACCGGGTTTCTTGTCATTCCAGCCGGGATGATGTTGCCGCCTGAATTGGCGGAGAAGCCGCAGACATAGAACAAAATAGAACACAAGATTAGAGTTTCCGCATGCGGCAGAATTACTATTGACAATTCTGCCGCATGCGGTATAATATAGATAATCAACAAGGAGATGATGAGATGACAACAAAAATTGAAATCCCCACCAACGAATATAACAGCAGACGATATAGCAAGCCCTGGATTGCACGGGTAACATTTACCCAGACCGCTAAGGCGCTCTACGAGTGGGGGCGCTGGATCGGCACCGAAAGTCACGGCACCGGCAGCGCCGGAGCCCTGGTTATCACTGCCGCCGAAGGTGACATCATTGCTAGGGGTCGGAAAGATTATCGCGGCGGGAACACTTCGTTAACGTTCTTCCAGGTACGCGACGGGGTTTTGGTGGAGCTGCCCGGCGGAAAAGTTGAAGCATACAAGTTAGCATCATCGTAATCTTACTCAACCCTCTAATCTTACTCAGCCCTCCCGGTAGGTGGTTAGACCGGGCAAAAGGAAAAACGAAATGACTAACCCGAAAGAACTCCCCAATTACTGCTGGCCTGACCTCAGCAAGGTTGACCGCCAATATGTAGTCAAGGACAATCAAGGCAGGTACGGGATCGCCCACGCTGGGACGGATGTCAATATCTGGGCGCACCCGATCGACGTGGCAGACGAGATGGTTGCTCCTGACGAGATGGCGTTGCCCCGTGGTGCAATCCTGATGACCAATACACTGTGGCGACACCAGCCGGACGGCTCTTATACCGGGTCATGGTATGATGCACGAGACGATTGCCGCCTGGTGAGCATCACCGCGGATCTTGGCTGGCTGATGCCGGAGTATTGGGCTGATAAGATGCTGGTCAACAGCGACCAGCCAGGTTATTGGGACTATGGCGCAACACTGGGCAAGATCGGTGGAGAGCCACCAGTCAAGAGCCAGCGTCCTGACGAGATGACAGTTGCACAGGCGCTCGATTACGCCAGCGAGGTTGATGAGACCGTCTCGGCTCGTGGTATCCGGCTGGCGGCATCCAATGGGTATATTCACGGAGCTCGCAAGGCCGGTCGGGATTGGCTGATCCCCTACGCGGGGATGAATTACTACTTGGACAATCGCCCAAAGCGCGGGCGCAAATCATAACAAAAAAGCCCTGGCGATGAGCCAGGGCTTTTTTGCGCCTCCTGATTTTATCTACGTTACGATTGTCAATCCAATTTATATGGTATAATCCGCTAAGATGCCCCGCTCAGTTTGGGACAAATGCGCCAGGTTGCGGGACATCCTGGCGCTTAGCGCGTTACAGGGAGGGATGGTATGGATGAGTTATTCGGGCCGATCAGTGCTACAACGATTGCCGCTATTGTCGCGGTAGTTGTGCAGCTCGTCAAATCCAACTGGCAGCTAGACGGCAAACCCGCACTCGCTGTCTCATTTTTAATCTCGATCATGTTCTTTATGCCGTTTTACCTGATTTGGTTCTGGGGGACACTGCCACTCGCCCAGCTAGTCTACTCCAGTATTTTCTACTCGGTTTCAGGTTTCCTCCTGGCGTGCGGTTTCTACTCCGCGATTAAGACCAGTATGGGGGGCTAATCCCGTGGCGGCATCCGATGAGGTACGCTATCTGATTTTTGCCCTGTCAATAGCGGCAATTTTTTTATGGGTCAAAGCGGCTAAACGCTTCGGATCGCCGCTGTATGGTCTTCCTGCAATACTCTGGTTGATGAATGTCGTTGTTTTCAATGCCGCGAGGCTGGTCTACTATTCCGGGATCCCAATTTCGGCTCTAAACAACTGGGCAATCGGCATCCAGATACACGGCATTCTCACATTGTTGGGACTTGGGTTTCTGATCACGAGGGTGAAAAGATGGACACCCTAAAAGATCTGGTCCCGATTGTCCTATCTATCATAGCCGCGGGGGTGTCGGTCTTCGGGCTAGCTCGTCAATGGCGACGCGACAAATCTGATATTGCGGAGACCTATGAACAGATGGCAACCAGACAAGCAGTGACGATCAAGCAGCTCAAAGAGGATTTCGAAGCCCTGAACTGTGAGGTCCAGGAGCTTCGCAAAATTGTAGCTGAGTGGGGCATTGGAATCCCTCAACTTATCTCCGCGTTAGAGGATAACGGTATTCCCGTGCCCTGGAAACCTGAGCCGAAGACACAACCGAGACCAAAGGGATCATAACCCGTACATTAACATGCAAACACATCTCATCGATATTGGGGACATGCACATCAACAGTACCGTTGCGTTGTGCGCTCCAAATGTGGAGCTTGACGACGGCGGCACGTACCATCTCAGCCGCACGCAATCATGGCTTTGGCGCTGCTGGTCCGAGTTTACCGACGAGTGTGCGGCTCTTCCTGGGCGCAAGATTGTTTGTCTCAAAGGCGATCTTGGGGAGCTTGACACGAAGCGGCGCTCGGTGCAGCTCATCACGGCGAATAAGGCGACCATCCTGAAGATGATCCACCGGACGATTGAGCCTATTTACCAGATAGCAGATGCGGTTATCGTGATCCGGGGAACCCAGGCGCACGAGGGCAAGGGGTCTTGGCTGGAAGAGGCAATAGCCTCTGATTTGGACCATGCTATCCGGGATGAAAACCGTAATACGTCAAGCTGGTATCACATGCGGACCGTGATCGAGGGCGTGAGATTGGACATATCCCACCACGCGACCATGACGGGCAATCCGTGGGGGCGCGGCAATAGTGCTAACAACCTGGCACATAAGATTGTCTGGAATTATGCGGTCGGGATGGGACAGCCAGCGCCGCACCTGGCGCTTCGGGCACATAATCATGTTTTGGCTGAGAGTTCCGGTTTCCCGACACACGTCCAGTACAGCCCGGCCTGGACAACGATCACGGAATATGGTTATCGGGCTGGATTTGAGAACACACTATCAGACATCGGCGGGATCATTTGGACGCTTGAAGATGGAACCTACAGCCAGAAGATTATCCAGTTTCGACCAGCGGAAAGCAGGCGAGTATGGGCTATGAAGATTTGACACCGACTAACGATGACCTGGCAGACGAAATCCTTTCCATGCTGGGTGACATGCAGCCGCCGTCCTATGAGGAGGGCTGGAGAACCGTTGCAGACCTGATGCCGCAATCGCACGGGTTGAGTATTGACCAGCTGCGCAATCGCGCTAATGCAATGGTGAAGGCCGGAAAGATGGAACAGGTAAGATGGAATAAGGTTATCTATTACCGGATAAAGAGGTGAGTTGATGAAGATCAAAGCTAAGGATCTGTTTTTTTGGATATTTATCCTGGTCATGCTGTGCCTGATCTGGTTTATTTGGTTCCGTCCTGTGCCGCCGCCGCCTCCGACCGTCACCCCCACAAAACCGCCGCCATCCGCTACCTTCACGCCGCGCCCCAGTTATACAGCGACGAACACTCAGATAGTAGTATCACCGACTGATACTACTGAACCAAGCGCAACCCCCGACTGGCCAGTCATCACCCTCTATCCGACCTACACAAAGACCGCCACACCAGCCCCGCGGGATAACCGCTGGTGGAGCTGCAGGTATCAGCAGTGGATGAATTACCCGCGCTACCAATGGCACCCATGCAAATAAAGCACTTATCGATTCTTCTCCTCCTCCTAACGCTGGCCGTCCTGGGGCGCCTCCTCCGCTCCAGGGCGGTCCAGCCGCGGGAACGCTATGTACCGGACTGGCTGAAGTGGGATCAGACCATTAGCTATCCGTTTTATAGGGGTCACCATGACTGACATTATCGGGATTGATATCTCTCATTGGCAGGGGCAACTCTCCAACGAGGCTATCTCCAAGATCCTAGCCCTGGGTGTCAGGTTCGCGGGCGTGAAGTTCAGCCAGGGGACGAGCTATCGGGATGACTGTGCGGTGTACAACGCTTCGCAGCTACAGGTTGCGGGGGTGAAGGTCTTTCCCTACCACTTCGTCACGACCGATAACGGGATTCAGCAGTACAACAACTTTGTAGAGTCAATGGCTGGCTTTCAATTTGACTTGCCCCCGGCGCTGGACTGCGAATACTACAACCAGGTCAGCGGGAACGCATATCGCGGGCCGGTGATCTTTACGGGGATGTTCGGCCTGACCATCACGACCGCGGCAATCGTGGATGTGATCGGGATGCGCCTCACTGAGTGGATGAAAAGCCAGACCAAACTCACTACCTATCAATACCCGACGATCTATACCAACGTCAGCTCAGGCAATAAGATTTTTACCTCGGCTTACTCCAAGATGAACCGCTATAACCTCTGGGTTGCCAACTGGAAAGTAGCTAAACCAAATCTCCCGGCGATCTGGAAAGACAAGGGCTATCTCATCTGGCAGGATGGGGTCGTTGACGGTTCCCCTTATGGTATCGCTGGCGATGTAGACCATAACGTCTGGGGCAATCTGTTCCCGTTCCCTGACAATCCACCGCCGCCTGACCCGGAACCGGAACCAAATCCAGAAGCAGACTATTATGACATGACGCTGAAAAGCAAATCCGGCAAATCCTATGCCGGGAGGATTACGGAGGTCACATGACCAAGCAAGAGATCCAAGTTGCGCTTGACAATACGATCTACTACCGGATGGACACCTACTCGCCCAGATCCAATGCTATCCAAATGGACAGCATTGCCGGATATGGCTATGGGTGTGGTGCGAGTGGCTGAAAACCTAGATGAGCGGCTGGAGGCCTGCTAATGACTGATTTATCCGACATCAAATGGGGGCGTCTGGAACCATCGCCCGATAAGGTTGTCCAGAACAACCTCTACGCGTTTTCCTCCCTCGGACTTCCTACGGCTGAAGCGGTCGAGGTCGAATTGCCATTACCGCCAGGGCTGGTGTCCCATTACGACCAGGGACGCACCGGCGCTTGCACAGGCTTTTCAGCCTCCTGGATGACATCAATCAACAACTATGTCACGCAGGGCGCGGTCAAATACGATGCGCTGTGGCTGTACCGCCGTGGACAGGACACAGACAACGACCCCCGCACAAAGGACGATGATGACGGCGGTTATGTCTGGGCGGTGATGGATGTGCTTCGCAAAGAGGGTCATATCATCAAGGGACAGACATCCCCCAGCTTACCGGAGGGGATTGAGAGCTATTACTGGTGCAAATCCGTTGATGATATCCGCACCGCGTTCAGTTTGCGCCGTTGCCCGGTGTTCGGTATCCCTTGGTATGAGGAGTTCCTACGTCCCCGTACCATCAATGGGGAGTATTGGATTGGCACGCGGGCGAAGTGGGGAGCGGTGCTGGGCGGTCATGCGATTTGCACCCGTTTCGCATCTGACAAGCGTCAGGGGCTATTACTCCGCAACTCATGGGGCGCTGGTTATCCCGAGGTGTGGGTATCCTATGCGTCGGTCACTAAGCTGTTGACTGGCTGGGGTGAGTGTGCGGTCGGGATTGACCGGGCGGTTGTGACCCCTCCCCCAGATCCGGTCAAGGACACCATCGCAATCAACAGCCTGGTCGTCAAGGGCAAGGCTTATTCGGGTCTGTTGACTGAGGTTTGATAGCTGATAACCAGCCAACGCCAGCTTATGAGGTATTCGTAGTGTGATCTGGAGGATAGGATAATCCTTATGTTTGGGTCAAAAGTGTGGGATATCGTGTATTGGATGACGGTCGTATTTGTCGTCATCTGGTTCGGGCTGCTTGGCGCGGGGCTGATCCTGGCGGTGGTATGAGTGAATTGATGCTTTTTGACGCCGTTGATTTGTCAGAATCAGAGACAACGCGCCTGCAAGAGTGCGAGGCAGTCATTGAACGCGGCATAAAAACGTTCGTTGATGTTGGGCTTGCGCTGATGGAGATACGAGATACCAGGCTGTATCGCC
>WBZR01000935.1_pt1 | contig 41379 bp, 35 predicted proteins | sample 5204231 | NCBI WGS metagenome assembly WBZR01 (sample SAMN12412403, study PRJNA552823) | activated sludge metagenome | isolation source: activated sludge from anammox sidestream of wastewater treatment plant... | place: USA: Virginia | collected 2017-08 | reverse complement strand
GATGCCGCAGGCTCCAAGCTCGACAAGGCACGCGAGCTCGGCGTGGAGGTGTGGGACGAGGCGCGACTGCTGCAATACCTGCAGCAGCATGCAGCCGGGGCGGGGCCCTGAGCACAGCCGCGCAGGTTTGCGCCGGCCCCATGCCTGGCTCGCCACCACCCGCCGCGAGTCGCGGCTCATGCCCAATGGTCATTTCCGCCGGCCCGGCCGATCGCTTTTGATCGGTGTCGCGAGCGCGGACCCGCATTGCGACAGGAGACTTCGGCATGACCAGGCAACACGGCAGGGCCTTCGGGCCACTTGCAGGCGCGTTTGGGATGGTTCTCGCCACCGCGCCGCTGCCCGCGGGCAGCACCGATGCGGGCGCCGCGCCGACGCCGCGCGCGGTGCTGGCCTTGCCCGACTGCCAGCGCAGCACGCTCAGGAACGCGCTCGACAACCTGCCTGCGGCCGGCGGCGTGATCGAACTGCCCGCGCAGGACTGCGACTGGGGCAGCCAGACCATTTCGGTCAACCTGAATGGGCGCAACCTGTGGTTGCGCGGCGCCGGTTCGCAGGGCGCCACGCGCACCGTGCTCAGGCGCAGCAACCCGGCCCATGCCTCGCAGGCGCTGACCCTGACCTGCAGCGGCAACGAGCAGGTCGAGGTCTCCGACCTCGCGTTCGAAGGAGCGATGCTCGCCGACAGCGGCGGCACCGATGGCACGCGTCTGGAAGGCGCGCTCAAGCTCGACGGCGGCTGCCAGGAGTTCAAGCTGCATGACCTGTCGTTCGATCGGTTCTCCAAGTCCGGCATCGAGATCCGCGGTGCGGATTCACGCGGCGTGATCTATGACAGTCGCTTCACCAACAACTACAACACCCGCAGCCCGGGCAACGGCGAGGGCTATGGTGTGGTGGTGTACGAAAACTCGGGCAGCGCAGTGCCGCGCGCACCGCTCGCGCTCGGCTCCGGGCAGGCCGTGTTCATCGAGGACAACTACTTCAAGGCCAACCGCCACTCGATCGCCTCCAACTCCAATTCGCGCTACGTGGTGCGGCACAACGACATCATCCAGGTGCGCACCACCCGCGGCACCGCCGCCGTGGACGCGCACGGGCGTGGAGCGTATCCGCCCGGCTCGCGCAGCTGGGAGATCTACAACAACTACTTCTACTACGACGCGGCCGACCCGGCCTATCCGGGAAGCGACTGGGCCGCCACCGGCATCGGCATCCGCGGCGGTGACGGCGTGGTGTTCGGCAACCTGCTCGATGGCAGCAACCGGCCCGGCAACAACCTCACGATCCGCAACGTGATGTCGCTGACGAGCGAGAGCAGTTGCAGTGCCGCCGCAGGCACCGAACACGAGACCGTCCAGGCTCACCTGTGGGGCAACAGCTGGCAGGCCGGCTCGGCCGGCGGCGAACTGGACGACCAGGGCAACCCGATCATCGTGCGTGTCTATCCCAGCGCCTGCAACTCGCGCTTCCGCGAAGGGCACGAATACCACCTGCTCGACGCGCAGCCGGATTGGTACACGTCGTTCCCGTATCCGCACTACCTGCGCCTGGAGGGCGATGCGATCTTTGCGGACGGCTTCGAGGAGTGAAACGCTCGCGGCCAGGCCATGCCCTCGGATGACATGGTTGTAATGTGCCGTATGTGTATTATGTCCAATTCAGCATGAAGCGATGGACGCGTGTGCGGCCACGCCCCGGCGATCACGGCGGCGACCGTCAAGGCGCGCACCAACGGGTCGAGGCTGCCGGCAATGAACCGATCCCGCCTGCCACGGCCACGCGCCGGATCGGGGCGCGGCCTTGCCCGTGTGCGCCTCAGCGCAGCGGCGCGTTGCGCAGGCGTGCCGCCACCGCATCGAAGAAGCTGGCCGGCACGTCCGCTGTGACCGGTACCTGCCAGTGCCACGGCTGGGCGAATGCGCGGCACTTGACCGCGTCCTTTTCGGTCATGAGCACGGGCAACGTGTCACCGAAATCGAGGTCCGCCGCCACGAACGCGTGGTGATCGGCAAACGCGTGTTCGATCAGCTCGATGCCGTGGTCGCGCAGGCTGGCGAAGAAGCGCGCGGGATCGCCGATCGCCGCGACCGCGTGCACGCGGCCCGGGCCGAAGCTCGCGAGCGCACGCGGCGCCTCGTGGCCATCGAGCGGCAGCGCGACCTCGCCGAGCAACCGCATCGGGACTTCGTCCGCACCGGCGCCCGCGCCGTTGCACACGCGGAAATCCAGGTGCGGCAGGCGCGACAACGGCTCGCGCAGCGGTCCGGCGGGCAACAGCCTGCCATTGCCGAAGCGGCGGCGGCCATCGATCACGCAGATCTCCGCATCACGGGCGAAGTGCGGGTTCTGCAACCCGTCATCGGCGATCACCACGTCCACGCCCGCATCGAGCAACAGGCGCGCCGCGCGCACACGGTCGCTGCCGATCGCGACCGGTACCTGGCTGCGGCGCCGGATCAGGCACGGCTCGTCGCCAACCTCGGCCGGCGTTGCGTGTGCATCGAGCAGCCGGGGCGCGCTGGTGCTGCCGCCGTAGCCGCGGCTCACCACGCCGGGCCGCCAGCCACGCTCGCGCAGCGCCTGCGCCAACGCGATCACCAGCGGCGTCTTGCCACTGCCGCCGACCACGAGGTTGCCGACCACGACCACGGGCACGCCGATGCGCGCACGCCGGCGCCAGCCCAGCGTGTACGGCAGCGCGCGCAGCATCGCGAGCACCCGGTACACGGGCACGAGCATCACCAGCCACCACGGCACGCGCGCGCCGCCATACCAGATGCGTTGCAGGAACTCGTGCTTCATCGCTCGCACGCTCCCGCCGGGGCTGCCGCGGCGTATCCGGTCGGTTGCCCATGTGCAACGGCCATGGCTTCAGTCCGGCGTGGCGGCGGCATCGTCGCGCAGTTGCAGGCGATGCAGCGCGGCGTAATGGCCTTCGCGCGCGAGCAACTCGTGGTGACCGCCCTGCTCCACCACGCGCCCGCCATCGAGCACGACGATGCGATCGGCATGTTCGACCGTGGACAGGCGATGCGCGATCACCAGAGTGGTACGGTCGCGCATGAGGCGCTGCAGCGCGTCCTGGATGAGCCGCTCGGATTGGGTGTCGAGCGCGCTGGTGGCCTCGTCGAGGATCAGGATCGGCGCGTTCTTGAGCAGCGCGCGCGCGATCGCGATGCGCTGGCGCTGGCCACCCGACAGCAGCGCGCCACCTTCGCCGACGCGGCTGTGGATGCCCTGTGGCAGGTCACGGATGAACTCCATCGCATTGGCCGCCTCGGCCGCCGCGATGATGTCGGCCTCGCTCGCGCCCGCCAGTGCGCCATAGGCGATGTTGCCCGCGATCGTGGTGTCGAACAGCGTGATGCCCTGCCCGACCCACGCGATCTGTCGGCGCAGGCTGGCCAGCGTGTACTGCGCCAACGGCACCCCATCGAGCAGGATCAGGCCGCTGCTCGGCTCGTGGAAGCGCGGAATCAGGCTCGCCAGCGTCGACTTGCCGCTGCCCGAGCGGCCCACCAGAGCGGTGACGCTGCCGTGCGGGCAGTCGAAGCTCACCTCGTGCAAGGCGGTGGTGGCGGCGCCCGGGTAACGCATGCCCACGCCGCGCAGCGCGAGGTCGCCGCGGCAACGCTCGAGTTCGATGCGACCCTCGTCGCGCTCGGGGGCGCGGTCGACCAGCGCGAAGATCTCGTCGGCCGCGGCCAGCCCGCGCTGCAGGTTGGCCTGCACCGTGGTCAGGCGCTTGAGCGAGGGCAGGATGCCGCCCATCGCCATGATGAGCGCGGTAAAGGCACCGGGTGTGAGCGTGCCGAGCATGCTGGGGCGCGTGGCGAAGAACACGATGAGCGCGAGCGAGATCGCGGCGATGAGCTGGATCAGCGAACTGGCCAACCCGTTGGTGGCCGCCACCTTGACCCCGAGCACACGGGTCTGCTCCGACACGGTGTTGAAGCGTGCCGACTCGTAGGCCTGGCCGCCATACACCTTGACCTCGCGCTGCGCCGCCACCGACTCCTCGACCACGCCGCTGACCGTACCCATCGAGGCCTGGATGCGGCGACTGATGCGGCGGTAACGGCGCCCGACATACACGACCAGGGTACCCACCAGCGGCACCATCACCAACAGCGCGAGCGTGAGCTGCACGCTCGAATTGAGCATGACCAGTACGTAGAACACCACGCTCAGACCATCGACCACCGCGATCTTGAGCGACTCCGTCGACGCCTGCGCGACCTGCTCGGCGGTATAGGTCACGCGCGCGATCTGGTGGCCCGAGGGTTCGCTGGCGAAGAATTCGCTGGGCAGGCGCAGGTATTGGTCGAACACCTGCTGGCGCAGTTGCTGCACCACGCCACGGCCGATGTAGGCGGTGCCGTAGTCGGTCACGTACACCGCGATGCTGCGCACGAGGAAGATCGTCACGATCGCGAACGGCATCCAGAAGATCGTGTGCGCATCGCGCGTCACGAACAGGTCGTCGAGCAGCGGCTTGATCGATTGCGCGAACAGGCCCATGCATGCGGCATCGACGACCATCGCCAGCACCACCAGCGACGCGAGCAGCCAGTAACGGCGCGCGTAGCCGAGCAGCCGCGTGTACAGCGCGAGCGCCGATTTGCCGCCGGCGCGCGGCCCGCTCACGGCCCCGCCGTGGTTGGCGTCTGGGTGGTCGCGATCGACAGGTGCGTGAAGCCGAGCTGCGCGAGCGCATCCATCGCCGTCACCACCGCCTGGTGCGGCGTGAGCGCGTCGGCGCGCAGGATCACGGGGCGGGCGCGATTGTCGCCGCCGAAGCGTTCGATGCTCTCCTTGAGTGAATCCAGCCCGGGATTGAGCACCTCGTTGCTGTCGATGTAGTAGCGCCCGTCACGGTCGATGAGCAGCACGAACGGGTCGCGCGCGGCCTGCGCGTCGTGCGTGTCGGCCTGCGGCAGCGTCACCTGCATGCGCGAGTGCTGCACGAAGGTGGTGGTCAGCACGAAGAACATGAGCAGCGTCAGCAGCACGTCGATGAGCGAGATCACGTTGATCTCGAAATCGTCCTCGCGACGCCCGGCGCCGATGCGCATGCGCAGCCTCAGGCCTTGGCCGCGGCGGCGGCGGCACGCGGCGCGACGCGGGTGGCAGGCGCGGCGACCGCGGCGGCACCCGCGGTTTCACTGGCCGTGGTGAGCTCGTCGGTGAGCAGGAACACCTGCCGCTCCATCTCGACCACGAGGTCCTGCACGCGGCCACGAAAGTAGCGGTGGAATGCGTAGGCGGGAATCGCCACGCACAGGCCCGCGGCGGTGCACACCAGCGCCTCGCCAATGCCGCCGGCCATTTTCATCGGGTCGCCCACGCCACTGACCATCACCGCGAGGAACATGCGGATGAGGCCGAACACGGTGCCCAGCAGGCCCAGCAGCGGCGACACCAGCGCGATCGTGCCCAGCGTGTTGAGGAAGCGCTCGAGCCGGTGCACCACGTGGCGGCCGGTGTCCTCGATGCGTTCCTTGATGACCTCGCGCGGGCGATGGCGCACGGTCAGCGCCGCGGCCAGCAGCTCGCCCAGCGGCGAGTTGGAGCGCAGCGCCTGCAGATGGCCGGGGTCGAGCGAACGCGAGCGCGCCCACTGGCGCACTTCGTCGCCGAGCCCGCTCGGCACGATCGCCTTGCGGCGCAGGGTCCAGAAACGCTCAAGGATGATCGCGAGTGCGATCGCCGAGCAGAACAGGATCGGCAGCATGGCCCAGCCGCCGGCAATCAGGAGTTCGAGCACACCACACCCTTGTCCAATCGAGGGGGCGCCGCGCCACCACCGGCAGCGCGACCGCGCCGATCATACCAGCGTGATCGATCCCTTCCGCAGTCCCGTGCCCGTGCCACGCAGCCGAACCTACTCGCGCCAGTAGCGGCGGCGCCGGTCCCGCTCGCGGCCAACCAGCGCCGGCGCCGCATCGGCGGCCACCGCGAGCGTGAGCGCGCCGTCCTGTGCGGTGCTCGCGAGTGCGCTGCCTGCCGCCGCGTAGCGCGCGAGCGTGCGCGGCGCCGGATGGCCGAAGCGGTTGCGCCAACCGGCCGATACCAGCGCCAGTTGCGGCGCGGCCGCGGCCAGGAACGGTGCACTCGATGAACCCGCGCTGCCGTGATGCGGCACCACCAGCGCGAGCGGCGGCCCGCCGGCGAGGGCCGGCGCCAGTGGGGCTTCCGCGCGTGCGCCGATATCACCAGGCAGCAGCAGGCGCCCACCGGGCGTGGCCACGAGCAGCACGCAGGAGCGGTCGTTGCCGCGCAATGCGCGCTCGCCAGTGGCAGGGGGTCCGAGCATGCGGAACTGCACGCCGTCCCAGTCCCAGCCCTGCCCCGCCAGGCAGGCCTCGGCGCGAACCTCGCCACGCATGGGCTCGCCCGCGAGCACGCGCCCTGGCGGCAGGCCGTGCACCAGCGACCCGGCGCCACCGACATGGTCGTTGTCGCCGTGGCTGAGCACGAGCAGGTCGAGCTGTCGCACCCCGAGCGCACGCAGGCTCGGCAGCACCGCGGCCGCGCCCAGGTCGAAGCCCGACCGATAGCGCGCACCGGTGTCGTAGACCAGTGTGTGCCGCTGCGTGCGCACGATCACCGCCAGGCCCTGGCCGACGTCGAGCACCACCGCCTCGAACGCGCCGGCGGCCGGCGCGCCCGGCCGCGGCAGCAGCAGCGGCAGGAACAGCGCCGCGCCGAGCAGGCGCGCCGGCACGCCGCGTGGCAGCAGCAACCAAGCGGCGCCGAGCATCGCCAGCAGCAGCGCCAGCGGCGAGGGTTCGGGCAGGTAGCCGTGCGCGCCCGGCCAGGTCGCGGCCCATTCGAGCAGGCGCCATTGCTGGTGCGCGATCCACGCCGCGGGCAGCAGCGGCGCAGTGGCCAGCGCGGGCACCAGCAGCAGCGCGAGCGTGGCGAGCAGGCACAGCGGCACGATCACGAAGCTCACCAGTGGCACCGCGACCAGGTTGGAGAACGCGCCCACCAGCGAAGCCTCGCCGAAGAACCAGATACCCAGCGGCAGCAGGGCGATGGTCATCACCAGCTGGCCGGCCGACAGTTCGTGCAGGAAGCCGCGCAGCGAACGCGGCCCGCGCACGAGGCAGAGCATGAGGAAGGCGACACCGACGAAGGACAGCCAGAAGCCCGGCGCGAGCGTGGCCAGCGGGTCGACCACGAGGATCGCGAGCAGCGCGAGCGCAAGCGTGTGCGGACCGCTTGCATTGCGACGCAGCAGCCGCGTGAGTGCGAATACGCCGATCATGAGCAGCGTGCGCACGGTCGGCAGGCTGCCACCGGCGAGAATGCCGTAGGCGCTCGCGCTGAGCAGCACCGCGAGCGCCTGCGCCTGCGCGAACACGATGCGCAGTCCCAGCCGAGGCCAGACCAGCCACGCCAGCCACGCCAGCGCCGCGCCGAACAACCCGGCAACGCCGACATGGAAGCCCGAGATCGCGATCAGGTGCGGGATGCCGTTGATGCGTGCGACCTGCCAGTCGTCCTCGTCGAGCCCGCGCGTGTCGCCGATCGCGAACGCCTGCAGCAGCGCCGCGTCGTGAGGATCGGGCACGCGCGCGGCGATGTCGGCCGACAGGCGCTCGCGCAGCCCGTCCACGCACCACGCGCGCTGGCCCAGCCAGGCATTGGCCGGATCCTCGCGCACGTAGCCGACCGCAACGATGCCGCGTTCCAGCGCCTGGCGTTCGCTGTCATGGCCGCCCGGATTGACCAGCCCGCGCGGGCGCTTGAGGCGCAGCCGCAGGCGCCAGCGGCTGCATGCCGCCAGTTCGGCGGGCGCCGCGTCGTACCATGAAAGCCGCAGCAGGCCGCGCAGCGGCTGGCGCGCGTCGGCCCGTTCGGCGCTCTCGACGCGCAGCACGAAGCGCGTGGCATCCTCGCGCCGACGCGGCAGTCCCTCGACCTGCCCCGTGACGATGAAATCGCGCCCGTCGTCGGCACGCGGCAGGCGCGCCTGCATGGCGATGTCCGCGCGCAGCGCGCACCAGCCAAGACCGAGCAGGCACAGGCCCAGCACGCGCGCCCGCGGCAACCACAGCAGCGGCAGCGCCGCCAACAACAGCGTCAGATCGAGCCAGCGTGGCGGCAGACGCGGCCAGGCATGCACCGTGAGCACGCCCAGCAGCATCGCCAGCGCGCCCACGACACCGAGCAGCGGCACTGCGCGCGGGGTGGCCGGTGGCATCCTGCCCATGGCGAACGCTCAGCCGCCGGGGCGCGCTACCGCGTGCAAGGCGCCGCCGCGCAGTTCCACCACCCGATCGGCGCGCGCAGCCAGGCGCGGGTCATGCGTGACCAGCACGAGCGCGGTGCCGATCTCGCGGTTGAGTTCGAGCATGAGCTCGTACACCTGAGTGGCATTGTGCTCGTCGAGGTTGCCGGTGGGCTCGTCGCCGAGCAGGCAGGCCGGGCGCGTCACCAGCGCGCGCGCCACCGCGCAGCGCTGGCGTTCGCCACCCGAGAGCTCACCGGGCTTGTGTTCGAGCCGCGCGCCCAGCCCCACGCGTTCGAGCAGCGTGCCCGCGCGCTCGCGTGCCTCGCCGATCGCGCAGCCGCGGATGAGCAGCGGCATGCACACGTTCTCGAGCGCGCTGAACTCGGGCAGCAGGTGGTGGAACTGGTAGACGAAGCCGAGTGCGCGATTGCGCAGCTGGCCGCGCGCGCGGTCGGACAGGCGTGACATGAGCTGGCCATCGACCGTGACCTCGCCCGCGCTGGGGGTGTCCAGTCCGCCCAGGATGTGCAGCAGCGTGCTCTTGCCCGAGCCCGAGGCGCCGATGATGGCGACGCTGGCGCCACGCGTGACCGTGAGGTCCACCGCGCGCAGCACCTCGGTGCGCAGCGGGCCTTCCTCGTAGGTCTTGGCCACGCCCTGCGCCTGCAGCACGATGGCGTTGGACGCGGACGCGGTCGCGGCTGCCGCGGTCATGGCCGCCGCTCCAGCGTGCGCCGCGCCGGAAGCCGCTTCGCTGGCCGTCGTGGACTTATTCATAGCGCAGTGCCGCCGCGGGTTGGGTGCGCGCGGCGCGGCGCGCGGGATACAGCGTCGCCAGCGCGCAGAACACGAACGCGGTCGCCGTGATCCAGGCCACGTCGCCCCAGTGCAGGTCGCTGGGCAGTTCGCTGATGTAGTACACGTCCGGCGACAGGAAGGTGACGTGGAAGGTCTGCTCGACCCACTGCACGATCGCCGACAGGTTGAGCGCGAGCAGCACGCCGAACAGCACGCCCAGCGCGATGCCGAGCGTGCCGACCAGGATGCCCTGCACCATGAAGGTCGCCATCACGCTGCGCGGGCTCTGCCCCAGCGTGCGCAGGATCGCGATGTCGGACTGCTTGTCCTGCACCAGCATCACCAGCGTGGAGACGAGATTGAACGCGGCCACCGCGACGATGAGCGACAGGATCAGGAACATCACCTTCTTCTCCATCGCGACGGCCTTGAAGAAGTTGCTGTGGCCCTGCATCCAGTCAGTGACGCGGTAGTAGTTGCCGCCGAGGTTGGCAGCCAGTTCGCGGCCGATGTCGCGCGCCACGCCATAGGCGCGGAACATGTCGTCGAGCTTGAGACGGATGCCGGTCGGGCCATCGAGCCGGTACAGCACCTGCGCATCATGCATCTGCATGAGCGCAAGCCCCGAGTCGTACTCCTGCATGCCGGCGGCGAAGATGCCGACCACGCGCATGCGCTTGCTGCGCGGCAGCGCGCCGAGCGGACTCACGCTGAAGGTGGGCGTGTACACCACCACCGCATCGCCGATGCCCACGCCGAGCATCTGCGCCAGTTCCTGGCCCAGCACGATGCCGAAGCCACCCTCGGTGAGGTCGGCGAGCTTGCCTGCGACCATGTGGCTGCCCACGTCGGACACCTTCTGCTCCAGCGCCGGCTCGATGCCGCGTATGAGCGCGCCGCTGGAGCGCGCGCCCTGGATCAGGGCCTGGCCTTCGACGTAGGGCGCGGCGCCGATCACGTGCGCATTGCGCTCGGCGACCCGGATCGCGCCGGGCCAGTCCCGCACGGTGCTGTCGACGCCCTCGATGGTGGCGTGCGCGACCATGCCGAGGATGCGCTGCTTGAGTTCGCCATCGAAGCCGTTCATCACCGAGATCACGGTGATCAGCGCGGTGACGCCCACCGCGATGCCGAGGATCGACACGAACGAAATGAACGAGATGAAGTGGTTGCGCCGCTTGGCACGCGTGTAGCGCAGGCCGATGAAGACTTCCAGTGGGCGGAACATGCGACGGCAATCCTCAGCGCGCGACGGAGCGCGCTTGCGGGTCGGGCCGGTCACCGGTGGCGACAGACGACGACGGCGGCGCAGAGTGCCGCATGCGCGCGGGCGCGGCAAGTCGGCCACTGCCGGCCGTGGGTGTAGGAATCCTGCGCATGCCGTATTGTCTGCCGGTCGCAGCCGCCACGTTGACCGCTCCATGAACGATCAAGCCAGCCTCGCCCCCGCCCTGCACGCAGCCCTCGCGCGCGCGCTCGCCCAGGTCAACCAGGTGGTGCTGGGCAAGCCGCGCGAGGTCAGGCTCGCGTTCGTGTGCCTGCTCGCGGGCGGCCACCTGCTGATCGAGGACATCCCCGGGGTGGGCAAGACCACGCTCGCGCATGCGCTCGCGGCCACGCTGGGCCTGAGCTTCCAACGCATCCAGTTCACCTCCGACCTGCTGCCGGCCGACATCATCGGCGTGGGCATCTACGAGCGCGACAGCAAGCGCTTCGAGTTCCACCGCGGGCCGCTGTTCACCCAACTGCTGCTGGCCGACGAGATCAACCGCGCGATGCCGCGCACGCAGAGCGCGCTGCTGGAGGCGATGGCCGAGGGCCAGGCCACGGTCGATGGCGTGACCCATGCGCTGGAAGCGCCGTTCTTCGTGGTCGCGACCCAGAATCCGCTCGACCTCACCGGCACCTGGCCGCTGCCTGATTCGCAGCTCGACCGCTTCATGCTGCGCATGAGCCTGGGTTATCCCGACCGCGACGCCGAGCAGGCGATGCTCGCCGGCATCGACCGGCGCAGCCTCGTGGCCACGCTCCAGCCGTGCCTGGGCGCGGCGCAGATCCTCGAACTGCGCCGCGCCGCCACCGCCGTGCTGGCCAGCCCGGCCCTGCTCGAATACGTGCAGGCCCTGCTTGCGGCGAGCCGCAACCACCCCGCGATCCGCATCGGCCTGTCGCCGCGCGCGGGGCTGGCGTTGCTGGCGGCTGCGCGTGCCCATGCGCTCGTCGACGGCCGCGGCCACTGCCTGCCCGAGGACGTGCAGGCGGTGTTCGCCTTCGTCGCCGCGCACCGGCTCGTGCCCAACCTCAACGTCGCCGCCGATCGTTCGCGCCTCGCCCAGGGGCTGCTCGACACCACACCCGTGCGCTGATCCATGGCCACCACCGTCGCCGCGCTGCGCCATCGCGTGCTCGCCCTCGCCGAGCGCCGGCTGCCGGCACTCACCCGCCTGCGTGCGGTCGAGGCCTTGCCGGTCGTGTTGCACCGGCGCCGCATCTACGTGCTGCCGACCGCCTTCGGGCTTGGCTTTGCGCTGTTGCTGCTGGTGATGCTGCTGGGTGCGCTCAACTACGGCAACAACCCTGCGCTGCTGCTGACCTGCGCGGTGGCCGGCATCATCGGCGCGAGCCTGTTCGCGGGCTTTCGCGGCGTGCACGGGCTGCGCCTGCTGCAGGTGCGCACACCGGAAATGCACGCCGACAGCGCGGTGACCCTGCAGCTGCGCTTCGATGCGGGGTCGCGCGCGCGACCGAGCCTGCGCCTGCGCGTGGGCGAGCACGAGCAGGCCTTCGCACTGCCGGCGCAGGTCAGCGAGGTCGACTTGCCCTGGCACGCGCCCGCGCGCGGCTGGCAGCGCTGTGGCCGGCTGCGCCTGTACACCGAGTATCCGCTCGGACTGTTCAACATCTGGAGTTGGCTCAATCCCGAGCCGGTCTTCCTCGTCTATCCCGCGCTCGAAACCGCGCCGCCGCCGCTGCCCGCGGGCCAGGGCGCATTCGGCGACCGTGCGCTCGCGGGCGACAACGAGGAACTGGCGGGCCTGCGCGAGTACCGCAGCAACGATCCGCGCCGTCTCATCGCCTGGAAGGCGTCGCTGCGCCATGAGCAGTTGCTGGTGCGCGAGGTGGAGCACCGCTCCGGTGTCGCGCTCACGCTCGATTACGCCGGCCTGCACGGGCTCGACCACGAGGCACGGATCCGTCGTCTCGCCAGCTGGGTGGTCAACGCCGACGCGCAACAGGCCAGCTACGCGCTGGTGCTGCCCGAAACCAGCCTCGGGCCCGCGCGCGGCGCCCAGCACCGGCGCGAATGCCTGCGCGCACTGGCGCTGCTGCCGCCGGCCGGAGGCGCACCATGACGCGCGTGCTCGATCGCGCGCAGTTCGCACTGCTGGCGGTCGCGGTGGCCGCCACCATTGCCACCCACCTGGGCCACCTGCCGGCATGGCTCGCGCCGGTACTCGCACTGGCGATCGGCCTGCGCGTGGCCTGGCGGCGCAGGCACCCGGGCGCGGTACGCGCGGCGCTGCGCCTGCCGCTCGCGGCCGCACTGCTGGTCGCGGTGATCGGCGAATACGGCAACGTGTTCGGCCGTGATCCGGGCAGCGCCTTCGGCTGCGGCCTGCTGGCACTCAAGCTGCTGGAGGCCGAAACCGCGCGCGATGCGCGCGTGGCGCTCGCGTTCTGTGCCTTCGTGCTGATGTCGGCGTTGCTGTTCGACCAGAGCCTGGCGTTTTCACTGCTGGTGGCAACGGTGCTGTGGCTGCAGGTGGCGGCGCTCAATCGCCTCGAACCGGCACCACTCGCAGGACGCCAGCCGTTGTGGCGCTCGCTCGCACTCGCCGCGCGGCTGGGCGTGGCGGCGCTGCCGCTCGCGCTGGTGGCGTTCGTGCTCGTGCCGCGCCTGGCCACGCCGCTGTGGGGTGCGCCTGGCAGCGACGGCGTCGGGCGTACCGGCCTGACCGACCGCATGGCACCGGGCCAGTTCAGCGAGCTCATGCTCGACGACAGCCCGGCGATGCGCGTGGCCTTCGACGGCGCGTTGCCACCCGTCAGCGCCCAGTACTTCCGCGCCATCGTGCTCAGCGACTTCGACGGCACGACCTGGACGCGCAGCCTGTCCGGCCTGCGCCAGGGGCCGCGCCCGATCGCGGCTGGCAGCGGCCAGCACCATGCCTACCGCGTCACGCTGGAGGCCAACCGGCAGCGCTGGCTGCCCGCACTGGAGGTGCCGGTGAGCGTGCCCGACGGTGCGCTCCTGGCCGGCGATGACACCCTGATCGCCAACCAGCCGGTGACCCAGCCGCGCGAATACCGCGTGGCCTCGATCGCCGGCGGCCGCGACACCGAATCCCTGCCCGACTACATGCGGCGGCGCCTGCTGCGCCTGCCCGCGGGCTTCGGGCCGCGGGCGCGCGCATTGGCGCAACAGTGGCACAGCCGGGCCGGCGGCGACGACGAGGCGGTGGTGCGCGAGGCGCTGGCGTTGTTCCGCTCCAGTTTCAGCTACACGCTGGAACCGCCGCTGCTCGGCCGCGATTCGGTCGACGAGTTCCTGTTCGACACCCGGGCCGGATTCTGCGAGCACTACGCCTCGGCCTTCGTGTTCCTCATGCGTGCCGCCGGCATCCCGGCACGCGTGGTCACGGGTTATCAGGGCGGCTGGTGGAGCGGCGCGGGCGGCTACCTGCTGGTGCGCCAGTCCGACGCCCACGCCTGGGCCGAGATCTGGCGCGACGGCAGCGGCTGGCAGCGCGTGGATCCGACCGCCGCAGTGGCGCCGCAGCGCATCGACCTGGGCGCGCGCCAGGTAAACGATGCGCCGCGCTGGTCGCAGGCGGATTGGCTGCGCACGCTGCGCAACCACGTCGACCTGGTCAATCGCTGGTGGACGCAGGCCGTGGTGCAGTTCGACACGCTGCGCCAGCGCGCGCTGCTCAGCGAGTTCGGCATCGCCCACCACGAATACGGCGACCTGCTGCTGTGGCTGGCCGCGGTCCTGGCGCTGCTCATGACCTTGGCCACGCTGTGGGTGCTGCGCGGCGAGCATGCGCGCACGGGTGATGCACTGGACCGCATGTGGCGGCGTTTGCGCCGCGATCTCGCACGCGCCGGCATCGCCAGCCAGGCGTGCGAGGGTCCGTCAACGCTGTGGCAACGCGTGGACGGGCTCGACGCCGAACTGGCACGCTCGCTGCGGCCGCTGGTGGAAGCCTACGCACACCTGCGCTACGGCATGCCCGTGCCCGACCCCGGTGCGGTGGCACGACTGTCGCTGAACGCTCGCCAATGGACGCGCCAACACCTGCAACGGCGCATCCTCATGCGCGGTCTACGGCGTATGCTGGGCCCATCGGCAAAGCACAACACTAGGCTCCGAGGTCGATCATGAACAGGAACATTGCGATAGCCGCACTGGCATCGATGCTGGGCGCTTGCGCGAGCGTGCCCACCGCGCTGCAGGGCACCTTCGACAAGTCCAGCCCGCGCGAGGCGCTCGCGCGCCACGACACCCAACCGGTGCGCTGGGGCGGCCAGATCATCCAGGTCGAACCCAAGGCCGATTCGACCTGCTTCACGCTGATCTCGCGGCCTCTGGATTCCAGCGCGCGCCCGCAGCGCGAGGCCGAGGTCAGCGGCGGGCGCTTCATCGCCTGCCATCCGGGCTTCTTCGATCCCGAGCTGTACGCACGCGGCCGCGACCTCACCGTGGTCGGGCGCGTGACCGGCAGCGAGGTCGGCAAGATCGGCGAGTTCGACTACACCTACCCCGTGGTCGAGGCCAGCGCGCTGCACCTGTGGCCCAAGCGCCCGCTGTACGTCAACAACCCCTACTACGACCCGTGGCTCATGGGTCCGCCGGGCTGGCGTGGCTTTTGGGGCTGGGGCTGGGGGCCATACTGGGGGCCGGGCCCGATCATCATCCGCGACCACGGCCACCGGCCGCCGCCCAAGCCCGCACCCGCGCCCAGACCGTAGTGCGCGTGCGCGGCATGGTCTGGTCGCCGCGGCGGCGTCGGCTCAACCCGGCGGCCAGTGCAGCGTGCGTCCCGCCAGCAGGTGCAGGTGGATGTGGTAGACGGTCTGGCCGCCGTCGCGATTGCAGTTCATGACCACGCGGTAGCCGTTCTCGGCGAAGCCCTGCCCACGCGCCCACTTCGCCGCCGCGATCATGAGCCTGCCCACCAATGGCGCATCCGCATCGGTGAGCTCGTTCATCGTCGCGAACGGCTTCTTGGGGATGAACAGCACGTGCACCGGCGCCTGCGGGTTGATGTCGCGAAAGGCAAGCACCTCATCGTCCTCGTAGACGATGTCGGCGGGAATCTCGCGGCGGATGATCTTGGCAAACAGCGTGTCGGTCATGGCATGCAAGTCGGCTGGTGGCGCAACGGGTGGCCGCACGCGCGCGGCCGCGGCCCATGGTAACCGCTCGCGCGGGAGCGTCCAGCCGCCGGTGCACGGCACTGGCGCCGAACACGCGGAATCGGGCTACAGCGTCTGCCGGCCGCCGAAGGCATGGGCCAGCGTGCCGCGGTCGATGAACTCCAGCTCGCCGCCGAGCGGTACGCCATGGGCGAGCCGGCTCGCGCGCACGCTGGCGGCATGCGCGAGCTGGGCCAGCATGTGCGCGGTCGCCTCGCCTTCCACCGTGGGGTTGGTGGCGATGATGAGCTCGTGCACTTCGCCCTCGGCCAGGCGCTGCGCCAGCAGGTCCAGGCCCAGTTCCTTCGGGCCCATGCCATCCAGTGGCGACAGCCGGCCCAGCAATACGAAGTAGTGGCCCCGATAGCCGGTGGCCTGCTCGATCGCGAGCTGGTCCACCGGCGTTTCCACCACGCACAGCAGGCTGCGATCGCGTGCGTCGTTCGCGCACAGCGCGCACAGCGCGTCCTCGCTGAAGGTGCGGCAGCGCGTGCAGTTGCCGATGCGCTCGACTGCGAGCGCGAGCCGCTCGGCCAGGCGCCGCGCGCCCGCGCGATCGCGTTCGAGCACGTGGAAGGCCATGCGCTGCGCGGTCTTGGCGCCCACGCCCGGCAGGCAGCGCAGCGCTTCGATGAGGTCGGCGAGCAGTGGCGAGGACGACATGACGAGGGGCGATGACGATCAGTGACCGTGACAGGCGCGGCGCCGCGCGATGCGCGCCGCCGCCGGCCGCGTCAGAACGGCAGTTTGAAGCCGGGAGGCAGATTCATGCCCGCGGCCAGTCCGCCCAGCTTCTGCTGGCTCAGCGCCGCCACCTTGTTGACCGCGTCGTTGACCGCGGCGGCGACCAGATCTTCGGCCATTTCCGGATCATCCGCGAACAGCTTGCGGTCGATACTGACGCCGCGCACCTCGTGCGCACCGCTCATGCGCACGCTGACCAGGCCGCCGCCCGCCTGGCCGGTGACTTCGGCCTGCGCGATCTCGGCCTGCGCGCGCTTCATTTCCTCCTGCATGCGCTGCGCCTGTTGCATGAGGCCAGCCAGTGGACCTTTCATCGGGATCTCCTTGACTCAATCAACCGGGTTGCCTGTGACGTGGCGGTGCGCATACGGCGGACCGATACCGGGCCGCCGTAGCGTCAGCCATCCAGCGGCCGCACGCTGTCGCTGATCACGCGCGCACCGAAGGTGTCGATGAGCGAGCGCACCACCGGATCGGCGGCCACCGCATCCTCCGCGGCGGCCTGCCGCGCGTTGGCCGCCTGCACGCGCTGCTGCGCGGGTGTCTGCTCGCGGGCGCCGGCCATCGGCCGCTCGAAGCGCACGCGGATGTCACAACCAAGCGCACTGCCGAGGCGCTGCTCCAGCTGCGCCACCAGGGTCTTGTCGAGCAGGTGCTCGTGTGCGGCCGCGATGGCCAGGCGCAGCGTGTTCGCCTCCACCGCGACCAGGTTCGCGTGCAGGGCGAGCTGGCCCAGCGGCCCGCGCAGGCCGGCGCGTTCGATCAGCGCCGCCCAATCATCGATCTGCGGTGCCACCGCAGGCCCGGCCGCGACACCGGACTGCGGCATGGCTGCGGGCGGCGCGGATGCGGGTCCGGGCACGGCCGCCGTGCGTCCGCCGCGCGCTGGCGCCGGCGCGGTGGGCGCCGCGCGCCTGGGCGCGTCGCCGACCACGGCCGCTTCACTGCCGGCCGGCACGAAGGCCAGCATGCGCAGCAGACACATCTCGAAGCCGGTGCGCGGCGTCGGCGCGAGCGGCAGGTCGCGCCGGCCCGTCACCGCGATCTGGTACCACAGCTGCACGTCCTGCGCCGACAGTGTGCGCGCGAATTCCTGCGCCACTGCATCGCCCGCGCCAGCGACGAGCTGGGCCAGCTGCACGCGATGCAGCAGACCGGCCAGCTCATCGAGCACCTGGGCGAAGTCGGGCGCGAAGCTGGCGATGTGCTCGACTTCGGCCAGCAACGCCGTGGCGTCGCCGGCGGCGAGCGCGCCCAGCAGTTGCTGCACCTTGGCGCGCTCGACGGTGCCGAGCATCGCATGCACTTCACCCGCCTGCAGGGCGCCGCCGCCATGCGCGATCGCCTGGTCGAGCAGCGACAGGCCATCGCGCAGCGAACCATCGGCCGCCAGCGCCAACGTCTCCACCGCCTCGCCGTCGAAGGCGACCTGTTCGGCGTCGAGGATGTGGCGCAGCTGGCCGCTGATCTGCTCGGGCGTCAGGCGCTTGAGGTTGAACTTGATGCAGCGTGACAGCACGGTCACCGGCAGCTTCTGTGGATCGGTGGTCGCGAGCAGGAACTTCACGTGCGGCGGTGGCTCCTCCAGCGTCTTGAGCAGCGCATTGAACGCGCTGCGCGAAAGCATGTGCACCTCGTCGATGAGGTACACCTTGTGGCGACCGCGCGTGGGTGCGTACTGCGCGTTGTCGATGAGCTCGCGTACGTTGTCGATGCCGGTGTTGCTGGCGGCATCGATCTCAAGCAGGTCGACGAAGCGGCCGGCGTCGATCTCGGCACAGGCGCTGCACTGGCCGCAGGGGTTGGAGGTCGGCCCCTGCTCGCAATTGAGCGACTTGGCGAAGATGCGCGCGATCGTGGTCTTGCCCACGCCGCGCGTGCCGGTGAACAGGAAGGCATGATGCAGGCGCCCGCTGTCGAGCGCGTGGGTGAGCGCACGCACGACGTGCTCCTGCCCGACCAGTTCGGCGAAGCGGCGCGGACGCCATTTGCGTGCGAGTGCTTGATACGACATGGCCAATCCGCAGGCGAGCGCGTGATTGTAGCAGTCGCGGTGGGCGGACCCGGCGATGCGGCGCCGATCGTGGTGGGTGGCGGCTCCGCCAGCCGATCTCCGGCACCCGCATCACCTGCTACCGTTGCTTCCTTCCGGACCTGGCGGAGTTTGCAGGCTAGCGTCGCGAAGGAACCGACGGAGCCACCATGACACGTGCATGCGCAATCGCTGCGGCATGCTGAAACTGGCGGAGAGGGCGGGATTCGAACCCGCGAAGCGGTTTGACCCGCTTACGCACTTTCCAGGCGCGCTCCTTCAACCACTCGGACACCTCTCCATGTTCTCATCCCGCACTGCACGGTGTGCAGCGGGCGGGATGGTTCGGCGCCTCCTGCGCCTGTCCCCTTGCCCACACACTGGATGACGGCCGCGTCGACACGGGGCGCGCGAGGATACTAGGCGCGCCCTGCCCGCACAAGCAAGCGAGGATCCTTCCTGAGCTCGTTGATCCCATCCTTGAGCGGGCGGCACTGGCCCGGGTTGCCAATGGAAAGACGTCCGACACGAACCTCGATTCTGGCCTTGGCATCACGGTCGCGAAGACCCCGCAGCCACACGTCAAATGCGCTGCTCTTGAGGATCTCGCAGATGTCGGACACAGCAAACCGCAGTTGACGTCACGTCAACTGTGGTTTGCTTCGCTTCCACCGTCCAACTGACCTGCCCATCCCCAAGGCCACACACTGCTGCGTGAAATCCCGGGCTCGCGACTCCAACGCGCCGCACGCGCTCACGGCGTGGCGGGCTGGCCGATGAACACGAACACGAGGATCAATGCGAGCTGGGCGAGTGGATACAGGCTCGCGCGATCGAACAGGCGTGCGGCGCGGCGGCCTTCGTGCGAGCGGTACAGCGCGAGCCCGGGCATGAGCAGCAGCACCACGCCGATCACCAAGGTGGCGACACGATAGGGCCAGCCCAACGCGAGCGGCGACATTACAGGCAAGGCCAGACTCAGCGCCACGGTCGCCATCAACGCGACCAGTACCACGCTGCCGGCCACGCGGGGTCCGAACACCAGCGGGATCGTGCGCGCGCCGACACGGCGGTCCTCTTCGACATCGTTCCAGTCGGCCGGGATGTTCTGGCCGCCGATCTCCCAGGCGATGAGCCAGGCCACCATGAGCGCAAGCCATGCCGGCGATGGCTGCGGAACCACCGCAAGCACGGCCGCCACCGGGCCGAGCGCCTTGACGCAACCGCTGACCAGCACGCGCCACCAGCTTACCTTGAACATGAGGCAATACACGGTTTCGAGGACTGGCGCGGCGAGCACCAGCGGCACGAGCCATGGATTGAGCCACCAGGCGCCGGCCAGCGCGACGAGGTACCACCCAACGAACCAGGCGATGCCGCCGCCGAGGCTGAGCTTGCCCTGTGCGATCGGATAACGCAGGTCCGAGGCCTCGACCGAGTAACCGGGGTTGGGCCCGGCGCCGGCGAACTTCTCGCGGTCGACCTTGACGCCGATGATGTCGTTGAGCGCATACAGCGCGGTGTAGCCGGCCAGTGCCGTGACCAGTGCGACCGCGAGCACGGGCCAGCTGGGAAAATGCCCCAGCCACAGCAGCGCGGCGAAGCCGGGCATGGCGATGTCGAGCACGCCGTGGGTCGAGCGCGACAGGGCAAGGAACTTGCGCAGCATGCTCAGGCCTTCCGCGTGAAGCTGGCCATGTAGTTGACGTCCTCGCGATCGGGCGCGACCCGGAAGCTCTTGTTGAGCGGATTGAACATGAGGCTGGCACTGCGCAGGAAGGTGAGCCCGCTCGCGCCGGCCCAGCGCCGCATTTCGTCGGGACGGATGAGCTTGGCGTATTCGTGGGTGCCGCGCGGCAGGATGCGCAGGATGTACTCGCCGCCGACGATCGCGAACAGCCACGCCTTGAACGTGCGATTGATGGTCGAGAACACCACGTGGCCGCCGGGCTTGAGCAGGCGCGCACAGGCATCGATCACCGCGGCGGGATCGGGCACGTGCTCGAGCATTTCCAGGCAGGTCACCACGTCGTAGCTGCCGGCCTCCAGCGCCACCAGTTCCTCCACGGTCTGCAGGCGGTAGTCGATCTTCAGCCCGCCCTTGACGGCATGCTGGCGCGCGACCTCGAGCGTGAGGTCGGACTGGTCGATGCCGACCACGTCGGCACCGGCCTTGGCCAGGGTCTCGGTGAGGATACCGCCGCCGCAACCGACGTCGACCACGCGCGCACCTTGCATCGATGCATGGTCGAACACGAACTGGCTGCGCAACGGGTTGATCACGTGCAGCATGCCCATCTTGCCCGTGGGATCCCACCACAGGTTGGCGACGCGGTTGAACTTGTCGATTTCCTGCCGATCAACGTTCGAGGGCTGGTTCATGGCGTTCCTTGAGGCGGGCGTGCAGCGCCTGCAGGGCGCCGTCGAGTTCCGTCCGCGTGATGTCGTTGATGAAGACGCAATGGCCGATGCCGGCGGGCAAGGGCACACGCTGCAGGCCATTGCGGTGTTCGATGCGATCGAGCAGCGAGCGCCACATGATCTCGCCATCGAGCAGGGAGAAATCCAGCTCGATGCCCAGCGCATCGACCAGTGCGAAGATGCGCGCGGCGTCGGCGGCGCCGAGCAACTGGCGGCGCTCGGCGATCACGCTGGAGACGAGGATGTCGAGCAGCACCGCCTCGCCGTGCAGCAGGCGCTGCTCGTGGCGCGTCTCCAGCCCGTAGCTGAAGGTGTGGCCGAAGTCGACCTTGCGCGCGAGTTCCTCTTCGTAGAGGTTGGGCGTGAGTTCATCGAGCATGCCGCCGATCGCGCCATCGAGGATGAGGTCGCCCGCGGGATTGGCGAAATGCGCGGCCACGCTGGCCGCGCCGTGGCGCTCCAGCGACTCGAACAGGCGCGCATCGCGGATGATCGCGAGCTTGATGATCTCGCACACGCCGTTGAGCAGGTGGCGGCGTGGCAGCGTCGCGAGCAGGGACTTGTCGAGCAGCACCGCCAGCGGCGGCTCGAAACTGCCCAGCCGGTTCTTGTTGCCGTTGAAGTTGATGCCGGCTTTGATCCCGAGCGCGGCGTCGACGTAGCCCATGAGCGTGGTGGGCACCTTCAGGTGCGGCACGCTGCGGCGGTAGCTGGCGGCGACGAATGCGACCACGTCGGTGAGCACGCCGCCACCGATCGCGATGACGGGCTCGTCGCGACGATGGATCGGGAATGCATCGAGTTCGCGCAGGATGTCCTGCCAGATCTCGATCGACTTGTGTTCCTCGCCGCCCGGGAACACCACGATGCGCGCATCGACCTGGCGCTGCACGAAGTAGTCACGCAGCGCGCTGCCGTGGTGGCGCGCGACCTCGCCGTCGACCACCACGAAGCGCCGTCCGCGCGGCCGGCCGAAGGCCATCAGCGCGTCATTGCCCGGGTCGAGCAGATGCGGTGCCTTGATCACCTCGTAGGCGATCGGGCGTTCGACCCGCACCTGCCAGCGCATGCCCTGCCCGCTCATGCCGCATCCAGCCATGCCGCGCGGCGGGCGAGGATCTCGCGGGCAACGCGCTGCGCGTCGGCGAGGCTGTGGTTGCGGTAGTTGCCGCACTGCTCGATGTTGGCGTACGGCACCTCGCGCGCCTGCTGCATCTGTTCGAGGATCTGCTGCAGCGTCGCACACAGCTGGGCGGCGCGGCCTTCGTTGCGGAACACGAGGTAGAACCCGGTCTGGCAACCCATGATGCCGACGGACACGAAGCGATCGGGCAGCAGCCGGTTGAAGCCTTCGAGCAGGAAGTGCTCGACCGAATGCAGTTCGGTGCTGGTCAGGTATTCATCGGCGTTGGGATGGCGCACGCGCAGGTCGACGCAATAGATCGACTCGCCCGCGCCAGCCGCATGCGCACCGCGCAGCTTGACGCTCGGCGCCTTGAGCCGGCGGTGGTCGAGTTCGCCCACCAGCGCGGTGGGCCATCCCAGGGCTTCGATGTCGATCATGCGGCTGCCTGCCAGTCGCGCCGTCAGTGGGCGGCCACGAGGGGCGCGAGATGACGATAGCTGTCGTCGAGCGCCTTCTGCCACGAGGCCACGTGATGATACAGCTCGACCGAGCCGTAGCCCGAAAAACCGTTGTCGGTCAACGCCTTGAAACTTGCGCCGAGGTCGAGCGTGCCTTCGCCCGGGATCTCGTGGAAATGCACGATGCCGGTGAGTGTGTTGGCGACCATGCGCTGCTGCAGCGCGTTGCCACGCACGCCGCGCAGCCAGGCGACGATGGGCCGGGTGCGTTCGAGCACGTCGAAGGACAGGCCCGGCACCGAGATCATCCAGGTGAAGATCTCATCGTCCAGCGGCGATGCACCCGCATACAGGCTCGGGTAATCGACGCTGGCAAGCGGGCGCGTGATGCCGCTGCGGGCAAGCAGCGTGTCGATGCGCTGGCGGCGCGCCGCGCCTGGCGCTTCCTCGCGGAAGTGGACCGGGTGGGCGCGATCGAGCAACAGGAAATCGGCGGTATCGGGGAAGTGCACCAGCACGCTGGCGAAATCCAGGTCGGGCGCGAGTTCGGGGTGGTCGTCCACCACCTTGAGGTTGTAGCCGGCCTGCGCGTCGGAAATGTGCAGGTAGCGCGCATGCGGCGCGGCCTGGGCCAGCGCGCTGATGTAGTCGGCCTCGGAGCAGTAGGCGTGGCAAATGTCGATGTGCAGCTTGAACTTGGGCGAATCGACCTTGCGCATGAGGTCGAGACCTTGCGCCAGCGTCTCGATGTACATGCCCGGCTCGGGCTCGACCAGCAGCGTGATGTCCTCGTCGTCGCGGATCTCGCGCAGGCACTCATGGATCGAATCCACCAGCAATTCGCCCGGATCGACCTGCGGTTGCGCCACGTGTTCGGCGCGTACGAAGCCGCTGCCGAACGTCACCAGGTTCACGCCGAGCTTGCGTGCCACGTGGATGCCGCGCTTGACCAGGTCGATGCGACGCTTGCGCGCGGCACGCGACAGCGCCATCAGCGAGGGTTCGTGCGGGCGCTGCGGATCGAAGAAGTGCGAGGCGGTGGCGACGCAGGCGGCCTTGACCCGGCGCTCGGCCAGACGCCGCTTGACCTGCGCCAGGTAGTCGTCGTCGATGTTGAACGGGTTGAACTGGTCGCGATGGAACGAGATCTCGATGCCCGGGTAACCGGCCCGGTCCACCGCGTCGATCGCATCGAGGAAGTCGAGTTCGGTCAGGCCGAAGGTGCTGTAGCTGAGCTGGATCTGACCCATGGCTGGTCCACTGCAAGAACGTGGGGCGGACGCTGCGCAAGCACCTGCGCGCCGGCTGCCACCGCCGCGCCCACGCCGCTGCCGCTATCTCGGGGGCGGCGCGGCACGATTCAATGCCCGCTGCCGCCCGCGCCCGCGGGCCCGGCCTGCGTGGCCTGGCCTGCGTCGCAGCGCATATTGTACCCGTGCCGGCGGACCGCTGCGTCGCCTCAACCCGGCCCGATGCCCACACCCTCGAAGTCGTTGGCGAAGATGCGGTCGGTGCAGTCGACGATCACGCTGGTCACGTCCGCGCTGCCCACCACGCCGACGTTGTCGCGCGGGATGCAGTACAGCCCCGCGGGCTGCGTTTGCACCGTCACCGCGTAGGGTGAGCCCTCGGCCAGCGGCGTCGCGAACACGAAGCTGGTGGCGCCGGCCGCCACCGTGAGCGTCTGCGCGCCATCGTTGAGCGCGAGCACGCCCCCCCCGCTGTCCACGCCCACCAGGCTGCCGCCCACCGAATGCGCCGGGGGCAGCGCCGCGCAACTGACCTCGACATTGGTCACATCGGCGTCGGGCACGATGCCGCTGCCATCGGCCACGCTGCAGGTCTGGCCCTCGGGTTGGGTCTGCACCAGCACCTGGTAGGCCGTGCCCGCAGCGAGCGCGGTAGTGAAGGTGAACGGCCCGTCGGCAGCGACCGGCAGGGTCTCGACGCCGCCGTTGAGCGACAACACCAGCCCTGCGCCGCCAAGGCCGCTCACGCTGCCGCCGATCGTGTGGGTCGGGCTTCCGCCGGTGCAGCTCACGTCGACATTGTCGACCGCGGCGCCGTCCACGGTCCCTGCCGCATTGCTCACGGTGCAGGTCTGCGCCGGTGACTGCGGCTGGCTCACGATGCGCACGCGATACGGGCTGCCGTCGGGCAAGGCCGGGAAGGTGTACGGGCCACTGCTGCCGAACACGACCGGTGTGTCGCCGTTGAGCTGCAGGCTCAGGCCGCTGCCGTACAGCTGGCTGATCGTGCCCCCCACCGTGTAGGTCGGTATCGCGGCGGTGGTGCAGCTGATGCCGACGTTGGTCACGTTGGCAGTGCCGACCGTACCGCCCGGATTGCTCACCGTGCAGGTTTGCGCGGGCAGCGCCGGTTGCTGCTGGATCGTCACCGCATAGGCGCTGCCGCTCGGTAGCGCGTCGGCGAAGGTGTAGGCGCCGTTGGCGGCCACGTTGCGCGGCGTGCCGTTGAGCGCGATGACCAGGCCGCTGCCGACCAGGCCGCTGACCACGCCGCCGATGCTGTAGCTGCCGGTCGCAGGCGGGATCTGAAAGTCCGCATCGGAAATGTCGAAGAAGATGTTGTCGGCGCAGGCCACCGCGATGCGCGCGCGTGAAGTGCTCAGCGCCGGCACGACCACGCTGGCCGAGCCGTTGTTCGGCACGCCAGCGGCAAGCACGTAGGGGAACGTGTAGCCACCATCGGCCGACAGCGTGATGTCGACGCTGGCGCAATTGACAGGCGCCGCGGTGCTGCCCGCCACATCCCAGCCCACCGTCTGGCTGCTGCCCTGCGGCCACGTCACCGCGGTGTTGGGCGCATTGACCTTGAACGGCCCGGCTGCGCTGGTGACCGCCACCGACAGGTCGGCGCTGGTCGACGTGCCCTGCCCGGGATGTTGGTCGCGGGCGGTGAGCCGGAACTTGAGCGTGCGTGTGGTGGTCGGCAGCGTCTCGCCCTTGACCGCGACGCCGGTCAGGATCGTCGACAGGCTCGGGAACACGCGGCTGCCGCTGTAGCGTGGTGCGAAGGCGCGGAAGATCGGGCTGCTGCCATTGTCGCCGGCGCTGAGCGGCGCGGCGGGGCCGAGATCCCATTCTTCCCACGAGTAGCTGACCGTGTCGTCCTCGTCGGCATCGACCGCGGCGCCCGCGAGCACGAACGGCGTGCGCGCCGGGATCGTGTAGCCGGTGGGCAGGTTGGCGGTCTCGATCACCGGTGCCTGGTTGGGATTGCTGGTGTTGGCCGAGCAGTTGCCCGCGCCGTTGGTGAAATTGGTGATCTCCTGCAGGCTGATCGCGTGGAAATGTGGATCCGAATGTGTCTGCAGGTTGTCGGCGCCGCAGATGCCGGCATAGGCCATGATGCTGGAGCCGCTGCCCGGTTCGTACGCAGTCGCGCCGTTGCGGTCGCCGCCGCTGCAGTTGCTGATGGTGCCATTGAACGGATGGTTGCCGCCGAACTGATGGCCCATCTCGTGCGCGACGTAATCGATGTAGAACGCATCGCCGACCGGATTGGGCAGGCCGGTGGTGCCACGACCCTTTAAACCGGCATTGCACACCACGCCCAGCCAGGCCACGCCGCCACTGCCGGTGGTCAGTACATGGCCAATGTCGTAGTTGGCCACACCGATCGCGGCGCTGATGACCGAGGTGCTGTTGCTGATCACACCGGTGCCGTTGCTGCCGAACGGGTCTCCGCTCGCGCCCGGGTACATGAGCAGGTCGTTGTCGGGCACCAGCACGAGCTGGATCGACATTTCGGTCTCATAGACCTGCGACACGCGGTTCACCGTCACGATCGTGGCCGCGAGGCCACCTTCGACCGTGCCACCGCCCACCGCGGCGATGTACTGGTGGTTGGCCGCCACCGCGGCGCGATACACGCGGCGCGTCACGCCGGTCTGGGTCATCGGTGTATCCGGCAGGTCCAGCGCCGTGGCGCCGGGTTGGCCATGCACCTCGCACTGGCCACTGCCGTCGGGTCGCTCCAGCATGGCACGGCGAAAGCTCAGGTACGGCGCGCCGCCATCGAATGCCTCGGGGCGGATCACCCACAGTCCGGCCGGGTCGAACACCATCGCCTGCAGGCCCAGCGGCGATACATCCAGGCGGAGCGCCCGACCCTGCGCGTCGCGGCCCTTGAAGCTGAGGATGTCGGGGTACTTGGCCTGCAACTGTGCGGGCGTCGTGCCCGAATCGACCACCATGAACTGCGCAAAGCCACCCTCGGGCACGGGCAACTCGATCGCCGCGGCCTGGCCGCTCGCATGGGCGGCCTTGAGGTACTGGCTGACCTGGTCCAGTTGGAGCGTGAGGCCGCGAAACTGTTCGGGTTGCGGCGCCGTACTGGCCGGACGGTGGGTGGCGGCATCGTGCCAGAACGTGCGCGTGGGGCCGGCCCAGGCCAGCGACGCACCCGCGCCGATGAGCAGCAGTGCGACGCGGCCGATCGACCGCACGACAGGTGAGTACATGGATCGGGTCCCCTGTTGCTTGAAAAAAACCACCAGGCCGTCGGCACGACCGTGGCACGGCTCACGCGCAGAGCGCATCGGTGTCGACTCCACGACCAGGTGGAGCCGCGCGTGTGAATCGAGCGACTCTAGCCCAGCCGTCTGCGCCGTGCCATCCCCGCCGCGCGGCCGCCCAAGGCGATCCGCGTCACCGGCCCGCCGGCGGACCTGCGACCCGTCGCCGGCGCGTCGCCGCCGGCACGCATGTGCGCGGCTTCACTGCGCGCGCGCGGACCCGGGTGCGGCCAATGGCGGTGCCAGCGCCACGCAGTCGCCGCGCCGCGCCACGCGCCAACCGGCCGCCTCCATCGCGCACGCCTCGGCTTCGCTCGCGTAGTGGTACAGCAACAGACGCTCACGCAGCTCGGACGGGTATTCGCGGGCAAGGTCATCGGTGCCTGTGTGCGAGGGATTGCCGCGCAGGCTGCAGTCATGGGCGATCAGTTCGCCCTGCCCGGCGAACCGGGCCAGCATCTCGGGGATCGGCCGGGTATCGCCGGTCCACGCCAAGGCACCGGCGAGCGCGAGCCCGAACGAGGTCCCGGGCGCGTGGTGGCGCGTGGCGAACACGTCGAACCACTGGCCTGCGTGCCAGAAGCCGCGCGAACAGGGTACGAGCTGGAACGCGTCCCAGAAATTGGCACCGCCTTCGGCCAGCGGCTCGGGGAAATCCGCCACGCGCGCCTGCAGCAGCGGCACGAGATTGGCATGCGCGTACAGGCGCAGCGGGCCGTGTTGCCGCTCCTGGAACCAGCTGCGATAGAACAGTCGCTCCAGCCCGCCGACGTGATCCATGTGGGTGTGGGTGATGTAGAGCGCGCGTGGCACCTGCCCGTAATGATCCAGGTAGGCCCCCAGGGCCTCGGGCCCGCAGTCGATCATGAGCAGCGGTTCACCGTCACGCTCGAGCACGCCGCAGGCCGAGCCCAGCTCGGGCGATTGCGCGCCGCCGACGCCGAGGAAGCGCAGCACCAGCCTCATGCGCCCGCACCCGCGCTGCCCGCCTCGACCATCGCCGCATGGTAGGCCGCCAGCAGCGGATGCCAGAAGCTCAAGTCGAACCCGCTGACGCGGCGCGCCCCCAGCTTGTCGAACGAGCGGCGCAGGCGCAGCAGGTTGGCCCGTTGCCAGGCCAGCTGCGGCTTACGCACGCGACAGCGGTCGAAGTCGAGCAGCCACACCTTGCCCGCCACGTCGACGAGGATGTTGTGTGCGTTGAGGTCGGCGTGCCACACGCCATGGGCATGGAAACGCGCGAGCGTCGCCCCCACCGCGGCCGCGAGCCCATGATCCAGGCGCTGTGCGCGCACGCGAGCGGCCAGTGGCTCGACCCCGTCGAGGCGCCGCGTGAGCAGGTCGGCACGGTAGCGCAGGCCGTCGCGCTGGTAGCGCGCCGCCACCGGCGCGGGTACCGGCAGGCCCGCATTGGCCATCACCGCAAGCAGGCGGAACTCGCGGAACGCTCGCGTGCGCTCGGCCCCGAGCCACAGGTAGCGGTCACGGCTCAACTGCGCCATGAGACCGCCGCGGTGGTAGTGCCGCAGCGCGCAGGCGCCGACCGGCGTATCCACGAACAGCACGCCGCCGCGCCCTCCTGCCAGCGAACGGGCCCGCCCCTGGGCCAGCCACGCGGCACGTTCCAGCCACTCCGGCTGCGGTCGCTCGGCGAGACTCGCGTCGAGCAACATCGCGCCATCGGCTGTCGCTTGAACTTGCGCCTGGATCATGCCTCTGACAACTTGCGCCCACGCGGTTCGCGCGCCCCTGGTCCAATAGTAGCAAGCCCGGCATGGTTCGATCCCGATTCGATGGCACCGCCCCCACATCGCTGTGCATCCTGCGCACCTCGGCCATCGGCGATGTCACCCACGTGGTACCGCTGGTGCATACGCTGCAGGCGCACTGGCCGACGACCCCGCTGACCTGGATCATCGGCAAGCTCGAACACCGGCTGGTCGGCGACCTGGCCGGCGTGGAGTTCATCGTGTTCGACAAGTCCGCCGGCCGGCGCGGCCATCGCCAGGTGCGAGCGCAACTGGCGCAGCGCCGTTTCGACGTGCTGCTGCACATGCAGGTGGCGCTGCGCTCCAACCTGCTCAGCCTCGCGGTCAAGGCGCCGCTGCGCATCGGCTATGACCGGGCGCGCTCGAAGGATCTGCACGGCCTGTTCATCAACTGCCGGATCCCGGCACGGCGCGGGGACCACGTACTCGATGCGATGGGCAGTTTCGTCGAACCCCTCGGACTGAAACAGGAACGGGTGCGCTGGGACATTCCCGTGCCCGACGCGGCCGTCGAGTTTGCCCAGCGCCACCTGCCGGGCGCGGCGCCTACGCTCGTGGTGTGCCCCACCTCGAGCCACCGCCTGCGCAACTGGCGGCCCGAGCGTTACGCGGCGGTGATCGACCATGCCGCGCTGGTGCTGGGCTGGCGCGTGGCGCTGTGCGGCGGGCCGAGCGCATTCGAACGCGAGTTCGGTGACGCGATCCTGGCCCATGCGCGCTCACGGCCGCTCGATCTCATCGGCAAGGACACCCTCAAACAACTGCTGGCGCTGCTGCAACGGGCCACGCTCGTGCTGTGTCCGGATTCGGGTCCGATGCACATGGCCAACGCGGTGGGCACCCCCGTGCTCGGCCTGCATGCCGCGAGCAATCCGGCGCGCTCGGGACCGTACTCGGATCGCCAGTGGTGCGTGGATCGCTACGACGCGGCCGCGCGCAAGTTCCGGCGCAAGCCGGCCGCCGCGCTGGCCTGGGGCACCAAGCTCGAGTACGCGGGCGTGATGGACCTGATCGAGGTCGAGGCCGTGATCGAGCGACTCGAGGCCTTTGCCGCACAGCGCGCGGGTACCGCGCCTGCGCTGCGCTGACCGGGCCGCGCCGCACCCGGGCCAGGCGACTGCGCGTGCGGGTCAGGCGCGATAGTCGGCGTAGGACTTCTCTTCCACCAGGGTCGAGCCGAGCTTGCCGTTGATCGCACGCTTGACCGCGGCGCGCTCGTCGTTGCGGAAATACACCGAACGCGCGAGTTCGATGAACTCGGCGTCGAACGCCTGCGCCTTTTCCTTGAGCCGGATCCGGTCCTCGATGTCCCACAGCGCCTGGTTGACCGCGCGCAGCGCCGCGCGCTCGCTGGCGATGTCGGTGCGCGAGGCCGGATGGGCGGCCCAGGTCGCATTGAGCAGGTCCAGCTCGGTGCGCACGTTGGCGAGCTTGGCGGCGTCGCGCATGTGCTCGGTCTTGATCTCGAGGATCGTGATCTTGTCGATCAGTTCGCCGTAGGACACCGGAGTGGAGATCGTGCTCATGACCTGCCTCGCCAACGAAGAAGGGGCCGCGCGGCCCCTTGGATGGATGCTGGCCGACTCGACGACATCGACGCGTCGAAGTTGGCGGAGAGGGTGGGATTCGAACCCACGTTACGGTAGAACCGTAAACCGGATTTCGAATCCGGCGCATTCGACCACTCTGCCACCTCTCCACATTTCCCACCGGTGCCGCAGAGTGCGAGTCACACCGGCGCATGGTTCGCATCATCCTGATGCTCACCCCTCGCTCACGCTCGGGGCCAGCCTCGCGGCTGTCCCGATTCGCTCCCGGCGAATCGGTCGACCACTCTGCCACCTCTCCACATTTCCCACCGGTGCCGCAGAGTGCGAGTCACACCGGCGCATGGTTCGCATCATCCTGATGCTCACCCCTCGCTCACGCTCGGGGTCGCGCATGATACGTGCACGCCGCGGTCACCACAACCGCCGCGGCCGGGGATGGAACCGCCCGGCCGCCACCGCGCTACAGGTCCCGCACTACAGGTCGCGCGCGACGCGGAAGCCCACGCGGGCATTGCGGGCGTCGGCCGGTGCCGAGATGCGGAACGCCGAGCGCACCTGCAACGGATCGCTGCCCCACGACCCGCCGCGCACCACACGGCGCTCGCAGCCGGGGTTGATCCAGGCCGAGCTGTCACGCGGGGCGCGCGTGTAGTTGTCATGCCAGCAGTCCTCGACCCATTCCGACACGTTACCGTCGATATCGAGCAGGCCGTAGGCGTTGGGCGCGAACTTGCCCACCGGCGCAGGGCCCCAGTAGCCATCGCTGTAGCGCGGGAAGAAATGCGCCCACGCACGCTTGCTGGGCGAGCGGTCGCCTTCGCCGGTGAGGTTGCCCAGCACCTTGTCCGGGCTGCCATCGCCCCACGGGTAGCGCGTGTTCGAACCCGCGCGCAACGCGTACTCGAACTCGGCCTCGCTGGGCAGGCGGTAGCGCTTGCCGGTGTGCTGCGCCAGCCAGCGCACGTAGGCGGCCGCATCGTTCCACGACACGTTGACCACGGGCAGGTCGTCGCGCGCACGGCTGCCGTCATAGGCATTGCGCCAGCTCATGCCACGGCGCTCGTTCATGCGCCCGCTGCCCTCGTCGTAGGTGGCCGCATTGCCCAGACGCTCGGCGTCGCTGACGTAGCCCGCTGCCGCGACAAAGGCGCGGAACTGGCCGACCGTGACCTCGCCCTGCCCGAGCGCGAAGCCGTTGCGGATGTGCACGCGCCGCTGCGGCTGCTCGCTGTCGAGGTGACCTTCCTCGTCGGCAGGCGAGCCCATCACGAACTCGCCCGTGGGGATCACCACGATCGCCGGCGCGCTGCCACTGATGTCGATGAAGCGGTCGCGCAGCACCTGCCCGGGTGTGTAGCTTGCGTACAGGCGCGCGTTGCGCAGGCGTTGCGCAAATTCGTCCAGGCCGGCCAGGTCCGGGCTGGTTTCCTGGGCCCTGCGCGCCAGTTCTTCGGCGAGATCGGCGTTGCCAGCGTCCAGCGCCGAACGCGCCTGTGCCAGCACGCTCGCGGCGCGCTGGCGGCGCAGGTCGTCCACGCGCGTGTGGGTTTCGAGCATCGCCTGCGAGCCGGGCCGGATCGATGCCGCGGCGGCCAGCGTGGCATCGGCCCCCGCGAAATCATCCTGCGCCGCCTGGGCGAGGGCGCGATCGAGGTGGCGTCGTTCGATCCCCGCGAGCCCCGCATCGGCCAGCACATTGGCGGGATCGAGCTTGAGCACCTGCCGGTACACCGCCAACGCGCTGTCGTTGCCGCCCTCGACCTTGCCTTGCTTGAGCAGCGCCGCGGCGCGGCCGAGCAAGGGCAACACCTCGTGCAGCAATGCCACCCGCTGTCGCACCGCGTCCAGTTCCTGGTCCGAATGCGGCAGCTTCTCGTACGCGGCCAGGTAGCGCTGCGCGGCCTTCTCGTCGCCACGCGACACCGCCGCGAGCGTCCAGTCGCGGGTGGCGCCGCCGATGCGCTCCAACGCCATCTGGGCCTCGACATTGGTGGGCGCCGCGGCCAGCACCTGCTGGTACAGCGCAATCGCCTCGCCGGGTTCGAGCAAGGCGCCCGCGCCCTCGGCCTTGCGCGCCTTGGCCAGCAGTGCGGCGGTTTCCTTGCCCAGCGGCGCGGGCGGTCCCATGCGGATCGCGTCGATGAGGCTGGTGCCGTCTGCGTCCGCGTCGGGTTCGGCCGGCGTGGCGGCGGCGTCGCTGCCGCCCTCGACTGCGGTCCAGGTGGTTGCACGCGTGCCGCCGGGAGTGGCCACGGATGCGCCGCGCGGCGCGGGCTCCAGCGGCTGCAGTTGCAGCAGGTCGGGGAAGAACCGGTACAGCAGCGCCAGCCCGAGCACGACCATGCCGGCGGCGCCGCCCCAGGTGTGCTGCTTGCGCGTGACTTCGGTTCGCGGCATCGTCCGGTGATTATCGACGCTTGCCCGGGCCGATTGAAGCCAGCAGCCAAGCGCGTCCATGAGGAATTCATCTTGACTGACTGGATCACGCGCGACGAGGCGCTGCAGGGGCTGCTCGAACGCGCACCCGCCACGCTCGGACTCGACACCGAGTTCATGCGCACCAACACGTTCCTGCCACGCCTGGCACTGGTGCAGGCCGATGTCGGCGGACAGGTGGCACTGCTCGACCCGACCGGCACGCTGAATCCGGCGCCGCTCGCCCGCGTGCTGGCCGATCCGGCGCGCACCATCGTCATGCACAGCGCCAGCGAGGACCTGGAGGCGCTGGCGACCTGGTCGTGCAGCATCGCCAACCTGTTCGACACCCAGGTGGCGGCCGCGTTCGCGGGGCTGGGCGCGGGGCTGGGTTACCAGAAGCTGGTGTTCGAGCTGACCGGCATCAGCCTGCCCAAGACCGAAACCCGTTCGGATTGGCTGCAACGACCCCTGAGCACGCAGCAGATCGAATACGCCGCGCAGGACGTGCAGTACTTGCCGGCCTTGCATGACGAGCTCAGGCAACGGGTCGAGCGTCGCGGCCTCGGCGCCTGGCTCGCGGCCGACTGCGCGCGCCTGCTCGCCAAGGCCGGCGAACGCGAGGCCGATCCACAACCACAGCTGGCGCTGCGCGGCGCGGCCGATTGGCCGCGCGAGCGCCAGGCGCTGTTGCGGCGCGTACTGCGCTGGCGTGACGAGGCCGCCCGCCGCCACGACCGCCCGCGCAGCTGGCTGCTCGACGACGCCCACGCGCTCGATCTGGTCGCGCGCGTGCCTGCCTCGGCGCAGGAACTGGCCGATCGCACGCGCGGGCTGCGCGCCCTGCGCTCCGCGCCGCGTGCCGAGTTGCTCGCCGCGCTTCAGGCGCCATTGCAGGCCGGCGAGCTCGACTTCATCCCGATCGCGCCGCCGCCCGACGCGCGCGAACGCAAGCTCATCGCCGCGATGAAGGAGGTTGTCGCCGCGCAGGCGCAACGTCTCGACCTGCCCGAATCGCTGCTGTGCTCGCGTCGCCACCTCGAAGCCCTGCTCGCCACGCGCCGTTGGCCAGCGGCCCTTGAAGGTTGGCGGCGCGACCTGCTGCACGATGCGCTGATCGGCCTGCTGCCCTCTTGACAGCCCCCGTGGTGCTGCCGGCACACTCCACGCCATGAACCTGCATCACGCCCAGCGCCACTCGCCTGCCGCGATCGGCAGCACGATTACGCGCACGACTACCACGCGGACGACGACGTCCACGGGGTGCGGGCGCGTGCACAGCCAACCGTTCTGATCGATCGATTGCGCAAACCACGGCCCCGCCCCGCACCGGGACAGGGCCTGCGCCAAAGCCCTGCCCGCAGCGGACCGGGGTCTCCACCGGAGACCTGAGATGCCTGCCGCAGCCACTTCCGATCCACCCGCCGCGCCGGTGCGCGTGCACAAATTCGGCGGCTCGAGCCTCGCCGACGCCGCCTGCATGCGGCGCGTGGCCGCGATCGTGCGCGCGCAACCGGCATCGACCACCTTGGTGGTGGTGTCGGCGATGCGCGGCACCACCGACGCGCTGATCGCACTGGCCGATGCCGCGATGCAGGCGGCGCCCGACTGGCCGGCACAACTGCAGCGCCTGCGCGAGCGCCATCGCGACTGCGCCCGCGAACTGCTCGACGCCGGGGCCGGCGACTGCCTCGATTGGCTCGATGGCCAGTTCGCCGAACTGCACGACCTGCTGGCTGCGCTGGCGGTGCTGCGCACGCCCAACCGCGAGGCGAGCGAGCGCGTGCAGGGCCTGGGCGAAGTGTGGTCCTCGTACCTGCTCGCCGAACTGTTGCGCGCGCAGGGCCTGCCCTGCGCGCGCCTGGACGCGCGCGAAGTGCTCGTGGTCGGCCATGGCGAACTTGGCGCGAACGTGGAATGGGCCGACAGCCAGCGCCGCTTCGATGCATGGCGCGCGCAGGCGGCGCAGCCCTGGGTCGTGGTGACCGGCTTCGTCGCGCGCAGCGTCGAGGGTCGCGCCACCGTGCTCGGTCGCAATGGCAGCGACTACTCGGCCGCGATCTTCGCGCGCCTGGCCGGCGCCAGCGAACTCACGCTGTGGGGCGACACCGACGGCGTGCTGTCGGCCGACCCGCGCCTCGTGCCCGAAGCGGTGTCGCTGCCACGGCTCAGCTACAGCGAAGCGTGCGAGCTGGCCTATTTCGGCGCCAAGGTGATCCACCCGCAGACCCTCACACCAGCGATCGCGGCCGGCATGGCGGTGCGCATCCGCAACACCTTTGCGCCCGAGCAGGCCGGCACCGCGATCGGTGCGCCGGCCGCCGCCGATGGCCAGTCGCCGGTCAAGGGCCTGTCGGCGGTGCAGGCGCTGGCCGTGCTCACGCTCGAGGGCGCGGGCATGATCGGTGTGCCTGGCACCGCCGAGCGTGCGTTCGGCGCGCTGCACGCGGCCGGCGTGTCGGTGGTGATGATCTCGCAGGGATCCTCCGAACACTCGATCTGCTGCATCGTGCGCGAGGCTGACCTCGATCGTGGCCGCGCGGCGCTGGAGCGCGCCTTCGAGGGCGAGCTCGCACGCGGCACGATCGCACGCATCGCGGGCGATCGCGGCATCAGCGTGCTCGCCGCGGTCGGCGACGGCATGGCCGGCCAGCCGGGCGTCGCCGCGCGCCTGTTCAGCGCGCTTGCGCGTAGCGGCGTCAACATCCGCGCGATCGCCCAGGGCGCCTCCGAGCGCAACATCTCGGTGGCGGTGGCCAGTGGCGATGCCGCGCGCGCGCTGCGCTCGGCCCACGCCGCGTTCTGGCTGTCGCCACAGACGATCTCGATCGGCCTGATCGGTCCCGGCAAGGTCGGCCAGGCCCTGCTCGGCCAGCTGCTGGCCGCGCGCGAACGCCTGCTGCGCGAGCACCAGCTCGACCTGCGCGTGCGCGCGGTGGCGAGCCGCAGCCGCATGTGGTGCGGTGAATCGCGCCTGGCCGCGCAATGGCGCGAGTCCGCGCAGGCGGGCAGCGACCTCGACGCGTTCACCGCCCACGTGCATGCCGAGCACTTGCCGCATGCGCTCATCATCGACTGCAGCGCAAGCGATGCGGTCGCGGAGCGCTATGCCGCATGGCTGGCCGCGGGCATCCACGTGGTCACCCCGAACAAGCACGCGGGCGCCGGACCGCGGGCGCGCTGGCAAGGCATCCGCGCGGCCTGCGCCAGCGGCGCGCGCTTCCGTTACGAGGCGACCGTCGGCGCCGGCCTGCCGGTCATCTCGACCCTGCGCGACCTGCTCGACACCGGCGACGAACTGCATGCGGTCCAGGGCATCCTGTCGGGCACGCTCGCGTGGCTGTTCAACCGCTATGACGGCAGCGTGCCGTTCTCGGCACTGGTGCGCGAGGCGCATGCGCGCGCCTACACCGAGCCCGATCCGCGTGATGACCTGTCCGGCACCGACGTCGCGCGCAAGCTCGTGATCCTCGCGCGCGAGGCCGGCGTGGGGCTCGAACTGGCCGACGTCGAGGTCGAGAGCCTGGTGCCGGCCTCGCTGCGCGCCACCGATGCCGCGACCTTCATCGACCGCCTCGGCGAGTTCGACGCGCTGATCGAGACCCGCCACGCCAGCGCCCGGCGCAACGGCTGCGTACTGCGCTACGTTGCCCAACTCGACCGCGGCGGCCAGGCCCGCGTCGGCCTGGTCGAACTGCCCACCGACCACGCCTTCGCGCACCTGCGCCTGACCGACAACATCGTGCAGTTCACCACCCGCCGCTACGCCGACAACCCGCTCGTGGTGCAGGGCCCGGGCGCCGGCCCCGAAGTCACCGCCGCCGGCGTGTTCGCCGACATCCTCAGGATCGTGCAGTCATGAGCCGCAGCCGCGTCACCGCATTCGCCCCCGCCAGCGTCGGCAACGCCGGCGTCGGCTTCGACATCCTCGGCCATACCATCGCCGGCCCAGGCGATCGCGTCACCGTGACGCGCATCGCCGAGCCGCTGGTGCGCATCAGCGCGATCCGCGGCGCGGTGCAGGCACTGCCGCTGGAGCCCGAGCGCAACACCGCGGGCGCCGCCCTGCTCGCGCTGCGCCGGGCGCTGGACCTGCGCTTCGGCTTCGACATCGAAATCGACAAGGGCATCGCCTTCGGCTCGGGCATGGGCGGCTCGGCCGCCTCGGCGGTCGGCGCCCTGGTCGCGGCCAACGCGCTGCTCGACGTGCCGCTGCCGCGCGCGGCGCTGTACCCGTTCGCGCTCGATGGCGAGGCCGCCGCCAGCGGTGGCCGCCACGGCGACAATGTCGGCCCGATGCTGCTGGGCGGACTCGTGCTCGCCACCGCCGATCGGCTCGTGCGCATCGCCACGCCGCCGGCTCTGCACTGCGCGCTGGTGCATCCGCATGCCACACTGGAAACGCGCGCGGCGCGCGCCGCGCTGGCCGGCCACTACGCACTGCCCGAGTTCGTGGCGCAAAGCGCCCATCTCGCGCTGGTGCTCGCAGGCTGCCATGCTGGCGACATGCAACTGATCCGCGCAGGCCTGGCCGACGTGCTGGTGGAACCGCGCCGCGCCCCGCTCATTGCCGGGTTCGGCGCGGTCAAGGCCGCCGCCCTCGCCGGTGGCGCGCTCGGCGCCAGCATTTCCGGCGCCGGCCCGAGCGTGTTCGCCTGGTGTGATGGCGCAGCGGTTGCGCGGCGCTGCGCCGACGCGATGCGCGCGGCCTTTGCCGCGGCCGGCTTCGACAGCGACGAGTGGGTCTCGCCCGTCGCCGGACCCGCCACGGAGGTGATCGCATGAACTACCTGAGCACGCGCGGCGCGACCGCGAGCGTAGACATCGACGTTGCCCTCGCGAGCGGGCTGGCCCCCGACGGTGGCCTGTACGTGCCGGCGCGCCTGCCGCGGCTCGATCCCGGTGATTTCGCCGACTGCGCCAACCTCGCCGCGGTCGCGGCGCGCGTGCTGCGGCCGTTCTTCGCCGGCAGCCGCCTGCTGGCCGACCTGGATGCGATCTGCGCGGAGGCGTATGCGTTCCCCGCGCCGCTGCGTCCGCTCGCCGCCGGCACGCAGGTGCTCGAACTGTTCCATGGCCCGACCGCCGCGTTCAAGGACTACGCCGCGCGTTTCCTTGCCGCCAGCCTGGCACGCCTGCGCGACACCGAGACACCGCCCACGACGGTGCTCGTGGCCACCTCGGGCGACACCGGTGCCGCAGTGGCGGCGGCCTTCCATCGCCGCCCGGGCTTTCGCGTGGTGGTGCTCTATCCGGATGGCCGCGTCGCGCCGCGCCAGGCACACCAGCTGGGGAGCTTCGGCGACAACGTGCACACGCTGCGCGTCGCCGGCACGTTCGACGACTGCCAGGTGCTGGTCAAGCGCGCGCTCGGCGATGCGTCACTGCGCCAGGCAAGCGTGCTGACCTCGGCCAACAGCATCAGCCTTGGCCGCTGGCTGCCGCAAATGGCCTACTACGCGGCCAGCGCACTCGAACATGCGCGGCGCCACGGCGGCACGCTCAACTATGTGGTCCCGACCGGCAACCTGGGCAACGCGCTTGCCTGCGTGCTCGCCAGACTCGTCGGCCTGCCGATCGGCGACATCGTGCTCGCCACCAATGCCAATCGCGTGCTGCCCGACTACTTCGCCAGCGGCCGGTACCGGCCGCAGCCGAGCATCGCCACGCTGGCCAACGCCATGGACGTGGGCAATCCGAGCAACTTCGAGCGCCTGCGCTGGCTGTTCGCCGATCAACCCGCGCCGCCCGCGTGGCTGCGCGCCGATGCGGTCGAGGACGCCGACATCGCGGCCACCATTGGCCGCACCTGGCGCGAGCACGCGCTGGCCGCATGCCCGCACACCGCCACCGCGCTGTGCGTGCTCGCGCGCCTGCGCGCGGCCGGCGACACGCGCGAGTGGGCCGTGGTCGCCACCGCCCACCCGGCCAAGTTCGACAGCATCGTCGAACCGCTGGTGGGCGCACCGGTTCCCGCGCCCGCCCCGCTCGCCGCGATGCTCGCGCGCCCCGCCCAGGCCGAACCGATGGCCAACGACTACGACGCGCTGCGCGCACTGCTGCTCGCACTGGGCGGTTGAGGCCGCGCAGCAGGCTTGGCGAGGCCAACGGCGCGCTGCTATGATGCGCGCCCTTTCGAGGTCCCCAGACCCGGAAGCACATGGGGCTGTAGCTCAGCTGGGAGAGCGTCGCGTTCGCAATGCGAAGGTCAGGGGTTCGATCCCCCTCAGCTCCACCACACACCAACGCCCAACCGTCCCCGGTTGGGCGTTTTCTTTTGCGCGGTCGTTCCGCCTCGTCCTCGGCGCGGCCCGGCTGCTGTTCCAGCGGCGCGGTGCCCTGGCACCGCGCGCGAGGACAGTAGCCCAGCGCCGCACATCGATCCGCGGCCGCCACCACGGCATCGCGCGCGCCGATATCCGTGATTGCAGGCTCCCGACCCTGTCGGGCACGCACCTCACCAGCCCCGCACCAGCGACTCCGCCTGGCGCAGCCGCGCCGCCACCGCCGTGCCACCCAGTTCGTCCTCGCGCGTCTGCAGCGACTGCAGCAGCTTGCGCGTGCGCACCACCGTATCGATGATCCGCGCGCGCTGGGCAAGCTCGTCCTGGCTCAGTCGGGCATAGGAGGGCTTGAGCACCACACAACTGGCGCGACTCTCCTGCAGGCGCCGCACCGCCACCAACACCTCATCCAGAGTCCGCTCGCCTTGCATGGCATACTCCCACCGCACCTTGACCAGAGCCATCGCGGCGCCGCGCGTCTCATCCAGCCGCGGCGGCGACCGCTCCATGGGCCTCATCGTCGGCCCGGACCGGCCCGCGCGCGATCGCCAGTCGTCGCGCCGCGTTGTAGGAAAATGCCGACGGTACGGAGGCGACCGGCGCCAGCGCTCGCGCACACGCCCGGGTGGCTTCCATTTTTCGAGCAGATTCAAGTACAATCCCGCGTTTCCCGTTTTCCGTGATCTGTTGCGAGGCGTTCCATGAAAGTCCTGTCGTCCCTCAAGTCCGCCAAGAGCCGCCATCGCGACTGCAAGGTCGTGCGCCGCCGCGGCAAGGTGTTCGTGATCTGCAAGAGCAATCCGCGCTTCAAGGCCCGCCAGCGCTGAGCGCGGACCAACCGGGTTGCCAAGAGGGCCGCTTTGCGGCCCTTTTCATTGGCCGGCCCGGCCGCGGCGCATGATTTCGTGCGTGCGGCGATGGAATCCGGCCCCGGCTTCTGCTAAAAAGCGCTGGCTGGCGACCTGCCGCTTTCCCTTGAATGACAAGGAGTTGAAGCATGATCCGCAAGTCCATTCTGATGACGCTGCCACTCCTCGTCGGTGCCGCGCTGGCGATCCCGGCCGCACAGGCGCAGGAAGCGGCGACTACGGCGACCGATACGGCCGCCGCCACGCCGCAGGCCAAGAAGCCGATGCGGGTACGCCGCCACCACGCGGTCGCCGACAGCAGTAGCACCGTGCCCACACGTGGCATGAGCATGGCCCAGGTCGAAAGTCGCTTCGGCGCGCCGGTGGACAAGCTGCCTGCGGCCGGCGGTGACGCACCGCGGCATCCAACCATCAATCGCTGGCGTTACGCCGGTTACACCGTGTATTTCGAGCGCAACCGCGTGATCCACACGGTGCTCGACGCCGCCCCCGCGGCACCCTGATGGCACCAGCTGCGTGGCGCCTGCCGGCCGAGTGGGAAACCCAGGCCGCGGTGCTGATTGCCTGGCCGCACGCTGGCACCGACTGGGCGGCGCGCCTGGCGCGCGTCGAGGCGGCCTACGTCGCGCTCGCGGCCGCGATCACGCGTTTCCAGCCCCTGCTCGTCTGCGTCGCCGACGACACGGTGCGCGCACGCGCGCAGCAACTGCTGCACGCGGCGGGCGTGGATCCCGCGCAGTTGCGCTGCGTCATCGCGCCCTACGATGACACCTGGCTGCGCGATTCGGGCCCGCTCACGCTGGCGGCGGGCGATGCGCGCGAACTGCTCGATTTCCGCTTCACCGGTTGGGGCGGCAAGTACCAGGGCGAGCGCGATGATGCCTTGGTGCGCGCGCTGGTCGCGGCCGGCCTGTTCGGCGCCCATGCCCGGCACCGCCGCATCGACTGGGCGCTGGAAGGCGGCGCCATCGAAAGCGATGGCTCCGGCACGCTGCTGACCACGGCACGCTGCCTCGAACAGCGCCATCCGCAACTCGGCCGGACCGGTATCGAGGCGCAACTGCGCACGGCACTGCATGCCGAGCGCGTGTTGTGGCTCGAACACGGCTATCTGCAGGGTGACGACACCGACGCCCACATCGACACGCTCGCACGCTTCGCGCCGGACGATGCGATCGTGTACCAGGCTTGCGATGACCGCGGCGACGAGCACCACGACGAACTCGCGCGCATGGCCGCGGAGCTGGCCGCACTGCGCACCCGCGAGGGCCGGCCCTACCGGCTGCACGCACTGCCGTGGGCGCGCCCGATCCATGATGGCGAGCGCCGCCTGGCGGCGTCCTATGCCAACTACCTCATCGTCAACGGCGGCGTGGTCATGCCCGCCTACGGCGACGCCGCCGACGCCGCCGCGCAGGCGGTGGTCGCCGCAGCCCATCCCGGGCGCAGCGTGGTCGCGATCGATGCGCGCGACCTGATCTGGCAGAACGGCAGCGTCCACTGCCTGACCATGCAGGTGCCAGACGGCACGCTCGCGGCCTGATCGGCGCCGCGATGGCGGCGATTCGCGCTACCATCGACGATTGTGTTGCGGAACCCGACACCGATGGCACACACACTCAAGGTCGCGCTGCTGCAGGACATCGACCATGGCAGCCGCGATGCCAATCTCGACGCGATCGAGGCCGGCCTGCGCCGCGCCGCCGCG
>WBZR01000934.1_pt1 | contig 41392 bp, 28 predicted proteins | sample 5204231 | NCBI WGS metagenome assembly WBZR01 (sample SAMN12412403, study PRJNA552823) | activated sludge metagenome | isolation source: activated sludge from anammox sidestream of wastewater treatment plant... | place: USA: Virginia | collected 2017-08 | reverse complement strand
CGGTCACGGAGGCGCGCAGCGATCCGCCGGTCCTGTGATTCCCAGAGTGCGTCGGCGGCAAGCGCCCGGACTTCGGGGTGTTCATCATCAAGAGCGATGTCGCCAAGGCACTCGAAGTTGAGTTCCACATTGTCCTCGGCGAGTTCCGTGACACGGCTGAGCACCGATACCCGCGCGGCTGCCGGGATGTGTTGCCAGCTACCGCGGACGCTCTCGGTGTCCTCACGTCCAAGGTCGGAAAGGAGCGTGAGCTCCGCGGATTGGGGGCGTTCACCGGCGATAAGCCGGTCGAGGAGCGTGGTGAGTTCGCGGGATGAGGCTGCGGGCATGCTCTCCAGTCTAGCAGCCGCCAGCCACTCCCGATTCGGGTTTGAGCGGGCGGCTGAGCAATTCGGACATCGCCTCAGCGACCGTTCGCCGGCCATCGAGTACAGCCGTTACCTGGTCGGCAATTGGGAGTTCGATTCCCGCATCGCGCGCGAGCCGGAGGGCGATCCGGGCGGTTGAAGCGCCTTCCACTGCCTCACCGATTTCGGCCAGCGCAGCCTCGGGCGTCCGCCCCCTGGCGAGCAATTCGCCAAGGGTACGATTGCGGCTGAGCGGCGAGAAGCACGTGGCGGCCAGGTCGCCGACTCCGGCAAGCCCCTGGAACGTCAGTGGCCGGGCACCGAGGGCAACCCCAAGGCGGGTGATCTCGGCAAGGCCCCGCGTCATGATGGTCGCGACAGCGTTGGCACCAAATCCGTAGCCCCACGCCGCGCCAGCAGCGATTGCGACAACGTTCTTGAGCGCACCCGCAAGTTCCACGCCAGTGACGTCATCGCTGGTGTAGGTTCGGAATGCACCGCCTGAGAGCGCTCGTTGCCATTCCAGTGCGCGCAATTGGTCGGCGGACGCGATAACGGCAGCGGCGGGCAAGCTGCGGGCAACCTCGTGCGCGAGATTCGGGCCGGAGAGGACAGCAACCTGGTCGGCGGGCCACCCACTTTGGTGGATGACCTCGCTCATCCGGAGGCCGGTTGTGAGTTCGATCCCCTTTGCCGCAGAGAGAACGGGGACATGGTCGAAGTGCAGGGTCGCGATCGTCCTGCGCAGATGCTGAGCCGGTACGGCCAGCACGATACCGTCGGGAGAGCCGGTTACCGCGGAGGCATGCATAACGGTGACAGATGCCGGGAGCCGGACTTCTGGCAGCCGGGGGATGCCTCGCGCCCGGGTTACAGCTTCATCTTCGCCGCGGTCGCGCGTAACAAGGGTAACGTCATGGCCATTTCGTTCGAGGAGCCAGGTGAGCGTGACTCCCCATGATGTGGCCCCGACAACAGCGTATGAGCCCATCTCAACCGGTGGCGGGCTGATTGCCGCCCTGGCCGAGGCGTGGTTCGGTTCCTGCGAAGAGTCTCCGGATGTTCGGGATGTGCTTGTACTCCACCAGTACCGTGGCAAAGAGCGAGTACGCCGCATACGGCCAGGGCACATCGAAAAGCGCACAGGCGAGAACGACAATCCCAGCGCAGAGCGGCACCCCGACTACGGACATGACCGAAACAATCCGGGTGGTGCCAACCAGCACGAGGCCTATGAGCGGGAATACGAGCGAAAGGAGCGGTGTGAGGCCGAGTACGCCACCGTACGTACTGGCGACGCCGCGCCCACCGCGGAACCCAGCGAAGACCGGCCAGACATGACCGATAATCGCCGCGCTGGATCCGGCCGCAGCGACCCAGTCATCATTGAACAGGTAGCGGCCGGCGAGCGCAGGGACCGCTCCTTTGGCGATGTCACCAATCATGACGAGTGCAGCAGCCTTCTTGCCGGCGGTTCGAAGGACGTTGGTGGTGCCCGTCTTCCCACTCCCCGATTCGCGAATGTCGCGGCCGATGAAGAGGTGGCCTGCGAGCAGACCAAACGGGACGGAGCCGAGGAGATAACCGAGAGCGATATTTGCGGCGAATGAGGCGATCACGACCGCGAATCTTCCTCGTTTCTGGCCCTGAAAACCAGCTTTAGCGCCGTGCCATCGAAATCGTAAGCTTCGCGCAGTGCGCGCTCCAGGTAGCGCCGGTAGCTGAAGTGAACGAGTGCCGGGTCATTCACGAAAAGGACGAATGTCGGAGGGTCGACACCGGCCTGCGTAGCGTAGAAGAGCTTGAACCGCTTGTTGTGCACCAGGGGCGGAACATGAGAGCGGATCGCCCGGTTGAGTGTCCCATTGAGGTCGGCGGTCGGGATACGCCGCCGCCGGGCCTCCCGGGCCTCGGCGGCCAGCTCGAGCAGGCGGTCGAGGCCCTTGCCTTCGAGTGCCGAGATGAAATGCACCATCGCCCAGGGGACAAACTGCATGCGAGAGCGGAGCTGGCTCTCGGCACGAGCCTGACCGGCCTCCGGGTCGTCCCAGAGGTCGGTCTTATTGACAGCGATGATAAGGCCCTTGTGCTGCTCGATAGCGATCCCCGCGATGTGGGTATCCTGCGATGTCACGCCCTCGTTGCCATCGACCACGAGGATGGCAACGTCACAACGCTCAACAGCACCCGTGGTTCGCATGACCGAGTGGCGTTCGACCCCTTTGCCAAGCTTCCCGGGGCGCCGGACACCCGCCGTATCGATGAGCAGGTAGCTGCCTTCCGGTGTGTCGATTTCGGTATCCACGGCATCACGGGTCGTGCCAGCGACATCACTGACAATGACCCGTTGCTCGCCGAGAACTGCATTGAGCAGCATTGATTTTCCAACGTTTGGCCGCCCGATGATGGCGATACGAACACGGTCAGATTCGATGAGCGCCTCCCCTTCTGGAAGCAGGCTTACTATCCGGTCGAGGAGCAATCCAACACCAAGGTCGTGGAGCGCGCTGATCGGAATTGCTTCACCGAAACCCAATGCCGCAGCCTCGCTAATACCGTAGACCTCGCGTGCCTCATTGTCCGCCTTGTTGGCAACGAGGATCGTCTGCCGCTGTGCCCGGCGCACAACCTCAGCGACATCCCAATCGCTTGCTGTCAGCCCGTCTCGTGCATCAACCATAAAAAGGACGACGGCGGCACCTTCGATGGCGGCGCGGATCTGCTCGACGATGAGACCTGCGTAGACGTTCTCCTCGCTGGTTTCGTACCCGCCCGTGTCGATAAGTCGAAAGCGGCGGTCGAGCCATTCGACATCAGCTTCCACGCGGTCTCGCGTAGTGCCGGGCTCATCCTCGACGATCGCTCGCCGTTCGCCGAGGACACGATTGAAGAGCGACGACTTCCCAACGTTGGGGCGGCCAACGATGACGACGCGCGGAAGGATATCGGTCGTGGTCATGGATTCCCCACAGGCCGGAGCGTTACGGCAAGTTGATCCGCATCGGCCTTCAGGTTGAGCCCCGATGGGAGAGTGATAACGACGTCGTAGCTCTTCGTGCCGGCTACCGGGTTAGTCAAAGGCACCGCCACCTTGATATCCGTCGGTTTGAGCTTCTGGAGGTCGGCCAGCGAGCCTGTGACCCGAACCTGGACGGCGTATTCGCTGGTCTCGGCCACAAGCCCGGGTGTCGCCCCGGTAAGCGCCGGCGCGACAACAAAGGTTGTGCTGCCGCACGGCGCTATCGAGGGGTCACCACAGTCGATCGGCTTGATCTCCACCTTGATGATGACCGTGGTGTGGTCGATAGCGAGGTTCGACACCCTGTCGACCTGTCGCACCTGCGTGATATCGGTTTTGGCATTGGTCACGTTCACGGCCTCGGCACCAATACCTTGAAGGCTATCGACGACGCTCTTTGGACCGGTGACCGTGACCACGGGTGGATCAACCGTTATGTTGCCTATGCGAAACCCGGGAGCAGGTTGGCCCAGGGTGGTTGGCGTGAGGCCGAGGGTTCGCTGCGTGAATGTCTGGGTCACCTTGTATGTCGCCGAGGCGCGTGCCGGCGTGATGGAAACGGTCACAGGGTTGCCGGCTTCCGTTCGAGCGACCAGCTCACCCTCCAGTGTGACACTGTCGGATCGTGCTCCGGAGAGGTTGATATCGAGGTCGACGGTGGCGACCGTGTCCACGAGTGACGGGAGGCCGCGTATCTTCACGCTGACCGGGTTGAGTTGCGGGTCGTGGTCGGGGTCGGCGAGCCGGTAGTTCTCCGGCAGCGGCTGGACGATGTGAGTGGTCACAGGCATCTCCTTTACCTTCGCCTCCTGGAGGGTAACCGTCACCTGCGCGGGCGAGACGTTCAGGATGCGAACACCACTGCGCCTCGTCGTGACATGGACCGGGACATCGACAGGGATACCAACTGGTTTGCCCAGTACCGATACGGTCGCATCGAAATCGGTCGGACGGAGGTCGGCAAGGTCCGCCTTTCGGGCTTCGACCTGGACCTTCACCGGCTGCGGATCGGTAACGATGTAGTCCTGGTTATCCTTCACCTGCACCTGGATCGAGGCGGGCTGTGGTTCGGGCGGCACGAGCCCCGTGACCCGCGGATTCTCGACATCCTGGATGACGAACCACACACCAAACGCGGCAACGAGGCTTAGACCGGCCATCGCCCAGTGCGAGGCGATATTCGAACCGATCGACCGAAACGTGAGCCAGCCGACACGAAGGCGCGAAACCCGGCCGTTGCCATTATGTTTCACAGTCATACGGGGATACTCCCGTTGCCGCTGCGCGCCACATTCGGGCTGCCAGGTTCGAGCAGCCATTCAAGAACTGCGCGAAGGCGCCGTTCATCCGCGACGTGTGTCAGGCGGCCATGGAGGGCCACACTGATCTCCCCGGTCTCCTCGGACACGACCACCGTGAGGGCATCGGTCTGCTCCGTGATGCCGATCGCTGCCCGGTGCCGCGTCCCGAGGTTACGTTCACCCGCAGGGAGCTCGCTGGCCAGGGGGAGAACGCAACCCGCGGCGACGACCCGTTCATCGCGCAGCACCACGGCCATATCGTGCAGGGGCGAGTTGGGATAGAAGATGCCGGCAAGGAGTTCCGGCGAGATCCGTGCATCAACCGGGATCCCGGTCTCGATGACGTCCTGGAGACCGGTTTCACGCTCCAGGACGAACAGGCCGCCGTGACGCTCAGCCGACATTCTGCCGGCCGCTCGGGCAATCGAGTCGATGACCTCCTCGTAGCGTGGATGGTCGAGCCAGCCCTGGAAGCCCGTGCGGCCGAGGCGGTCCAGCGCACGCCGAATCTCGGGCTGAAAGACGACCGCCGCACCAATGAGGAGGGCTGTGAATGAGTTCTCGATCAGGAAATTGATAACCGTGAGGTCGAGGGCCCGGCCCAGCACGACGAATACGAGGAAGAGGGCGAGCGCACCACGGAGCTGCGTCATAGCTGCCGTGCCGCTCAGGATGCGCAGCGTGGAGAAGATGACCACGGCGATGAGCAGCACCTCGAGCGCGCTCGACGCACCAAACTCCCCCAGGATTTCGCGAACATGGTTCAGATCGGGCATGGCGTGTCTCGGCCCTGCAAGGCACGGCCTTGGCTCATGATACGCCGTTGCATTGCAGAACCGGGTTCAGACCACCCGATCCGACACGCCAAGCAGGAACGCCACTGCCGCGGCCTGTGCCCAGACACGGTTCTCCGCCTGGTCGAAGATGATCGATGTGTCGCTTTCGAGGACTTCGTCGGTGATCTCGTCTCCACGATGAGCGGGGAGATCATGCATCACCAGCGCGCGGGGTGCGGCCTTCGCCATGAGTGCCGCGTTCACCTGGTAGCCGGTGAAGTCGATACGCCGGCGTTCGGATTCGCGCTCCTGGCCCATCGATGTCCAGACGTCGGTGTACACGCACTGCGCGCCTGATACCGCCTCGTCCGGATCGTTCACGAGGGTTAGCCTCCCACCGGAGGTGCTGGCACGTGCGCTTGCTTCGGTAATGAGCCACTCCGGGAGGCTATAGCCTTTGGGGTTCGCCATCCGCACATCCATGCCGAGCGAGGTGGCGGTAAGAACGAGGCTCGCGGCTACATTGTTGCCATCACCGACGAATGCGAGGGAGACCCCCTCGAGGTCACCGAGCTTCTCCTTCACGGTCAGCAGGTCGGCGAGTGCCTGGCAGGGATGCTCTTCATTGGTCAGGGCGTTGATGACCGGGATGCTGGAGTATTCGGCATACTCCTCGGCGATGACCTGGCCGAAGGTTCGCAGGGCAACAATATCGACGTACCGGCTGAGGACGCGCGATACGTCCTTGATCGCCTCTCGTTCGCCAAGCCCGACTTCCTGCGGCGCGAGGTAGATCGTCTCACCCCCAAGGTGCCGCATCGCAACCTGGAAGCTGACACGCGTGCGCAGTGACGGCTTTTCAAAGAGGAGCGCCAGCTGGCGGCCTTCGAGAAGGCGCCGGGGCTTCTGCTTCAGGCGGTAAGCGATCTCGAGGAGCGATGCGATCTCCTCTCCGCTTAGATCGGCGGATGAGAGGAGGTGCCGGGTGGATTGTGACATGTGGGCGAGTATACGTTGGGGGTTTTGTTACGTCTCGTGAACTACGCTGCAGAACGCCCCCCACGAACCATTGACTTTGCGGACGGGGCGTCGTTGGTTGAAGTACGAGGGGATGCGCGACAGGGTATTCCAGCATGGACCCCGGAAGTTCGCCAAGCGCCCGGTACTCGAGCACATGCGCTACGTGAGTTTTTCCGTTAGGGCAGGGCTGTTACGATAAGGATCGAGCAGGGGTGTAGCTCAGTTGGTAGAGCATCGGCCTCCAAATCCGAGTGTCGCGGGTTCGAGTCCTGCCACCCCTGCCAGAACGTGTCCACCCTCGAGCGGCTTGCCGCTGGGCATGTAAGTTACTAGTATCAAGTTCCGTGCCCAGGTGGTGGAACGGCAGACACGCTGTCTTGAGGGGGCAGTGCTCTTTTGGGCGTGTGAGTTCAAATCTCACCCTGGGCACCATCACAAACTACACACGGCGCCATGGCCAAGTGGTAAGGCAGAGCTCTGCAAAAGCTCCACCGCCGGTTCGAATCCGACTGGCGCCTCCAACACAGAATACGCCCCCGGCAACCTGCGGGGGCTTTTTCATGCGTGCTACCCAAAGGCCTGCAGGCCCCCGATGTCCTCGAACTGAATGTCGAGGGCAATGGCCATTACACAGTCCACCTGCCGGAGCCTTCGCTCGCTGACACCTCTGTTGAGATGCCATGGCGTATGTACGGCGGGCAAACCAATCACCGTGGAGCCGTTCATGGTGAGGAATCCCTCCCGACCGACCGGCAGGAAGACCTGGACTTGCTGACGCCATTGACCGGGCATCGAGCCAGGTCGAACTGACCCTGTTACGCGTGGTTGCTCGGGGTCAATCATGCCCCCGATGTCATCGCCAGGCTCTCATCTTCCCCGGAGGGTACGTGTCAGAGCCCATACTGGACTGGCCGCGTTCGAAGCCATTCGCCGACCATCTCGCCGATCATGATCGACGTGAGATTCGTGTTCGCCCGCGGGACCGAGGGCATGATCGAGGCGTCGGCAACAACAAGGCCTTCGACAGCATGCACGCGTCCGAACTGGTCGACGACGGCCATCGGGTCATCCTTCGGGCCCATCTTCGCCGTCGCACAGGGATGGAAGCCGCTGGCTGCGAACCGCATGAGCAGACCGTCGATGGTGTCATCACTGATAGCCAGGTCGATATTCGGGAAAATCACCCGGTCGATAATCGCTGCCAGCGGGCCGGCCTTGGCGAACGCGATGCAATCTCGGAACGCCTGCCGAAGACGCACGAGATCGCGCTCGTCCTCGCAGAAGTGCTGCTCGATGAGCGGCCGGTCGTGGGGATCTGCGCTCTTCAGCCGAACGGTTCCGACGCCACACGCCTGCTCGAGCACTGCGGCGATCGCGAACGTGTTCAATTGGCCGCCGCGCGGGGAGAAGGAGAACGCCTCGATCTGGAGGTCGTTGCGTTGACTGCTGCCGTTCGCCGTATACCGAAGAATGGTCTGCACGATTGGCTGGTCGGCGTCAAGGATGGATGGGTCTTTGACTGTAGCAACCAGGGCAAGGGCCGGGTGGTCACTCAGGTTGGCGCCAACGCCCGGAACATCGGCAACTGGTTCGATTCCCAGTTGGGCTAACTCGGTGTTCGGCCCAATGCCCGAACGCACCAGGATCGCGGGCGACTGAATGGCCCCGGCCGACAGCACGAACAGGCGGCCGCGGATGAGTTCGACCTCGCCGTCCGTCTCCACTTCCGCGGCCACGACACGGCCATTTTCGATGACCAGTCGTCGGGTTAGTGTATTCGGGCGGACCTGGAGATTGGGTCGCGCACGTGCAGGTGCGAGATAGCCCACGGCCGTGGAGACCCGCAGCCGCCCGATCTTGTTCATCGGGTGCGGCCCGGCCCCCCAGGCGTGAGGATCGTTGGCGTCTTCGCAGCGGGGGTAGCCGAGCAGGTCGGAGGATTCGAGCCACGCCTGGTGAACCTTCGTCAGTTCATCCCATTCGTAGCGCCGGATGGTGATTGGCCCGGAATCGCCGTGGTAGTCGCGTTCGCCGTAGTCGAGATCCCGTTCGAGCCGCTTGAATGCCGGGAGCACCCTCTCCCACGCCCACTCCGGGTTGCCGGCCGCTGCCCAGCCATCGTAATCCTCAGGCATGCCACGCAGTGCGATACACGTATTCACGGCGCTGGACCCGCCAGTCACTCGGCCCCGAGGAAACGGGGCACCCCGGCCCGCAGCCGTCGGCTGGTAGCTGAACCCCCAGTCATGGTCCGAGTAGGAGTTGTTGTGACTGTTGACGAGGTCGAAGGGTGTCCGGGCGCCATCGGCATAGTCAGGGCCCGCTTCAACCAGGAGCACGGAACGCCGGTATTCCTCACTCGCCCGCGCGGCGATTGGAGCTCCGGACGCACCGGCGCCGATCACGACGATATCGAACAGTTCTCCATTGCCAGCAGCCATTTCATCCTCCGTGGCGCGAATCATGGCCGGGGCGAAGGGAGAGTGCAAAGGGACAGGAGACTACGCCGGGGTTCGTCCGGGCGTTGGTTCATTCGTGCCTCAGGCGGGAATCACGTATTATCCAGCCACATTCACCCCACCCCGGAGCCACTGCATGTCGTTCGCAACTGTCCTGGGCGAAGCCCGATCTGAGGGCCGTACCCTTCTCAACGAGGTTGAAGCCAAGAGTATCCTTCGGGAGGCCGGTATCGCCGCCACCGCCGCCACGCTTGCCACCAGCCGCAACGAGGCACAGGCACAGGCCGATGAGATGGGCTACCCGGTCGTGCTCAAGGTCGTTTCCCCCGACATCGCCCACAAGAGCGACGTCGGTGGCGTGAAGCTCAATCTCAAGGATCGCGAGGCGGTCGGTGCTGCCTTCGACGAGATCATGGCTAATTCGAAGAAGGCCGAGCCAAACGCTCGAATCAAGGGCGTGTCGGTCCAGCAGATGGCGCCACAGGGCACCGAAGTCATCGTTGGTATGACCACCGACCCGCAGTTCGGACCGGTGATGATGTTCGGCCTCGGCGGCATCATGGTCGAAGTCCTGAAGGACGTGTCGTTCCGTCTCGTGCCCGTCACCGAAACGGATGCCGGCCAGATGATCGACGAGATCAAGGGGAAGCCGGTCCTCCAGGGTGTCCGCGGCCAGCCCGCCGCCGACCTGGCTGCACTCAAGAACACGATCGTGAAGGTCTCCGAGTTCGTCGCCGCACATCCCGAGGTCCAGGAACTCGACCTGAATCCAGTATTCGCCTACCCCGATGGAGCACTTGCCGTCGATGCTCGCATCGTTGTGAGCGAGGGCTAGCCGTGGGAGTGCCGGGACACCGCCTCGACCGCATGTTCAATCCGAAAGTCGTGGCCGTGGTCGGCGACAAGGGTCCCGGCTACATGTGGCTGCACAACAACCTGCCGTTCAAGGAGCAGGGCGGTACGTTGTACTCGGTTCAGCTCGATGAGAAGGAGATCCCGGGGATCGAAGCGCTCGGTGTGAAAAACGTCCGCGCGATGAAGGAGATCCCCGAGCAGATCGACTACGCGATTGTCGCGGTGCCGCGCCAGGTATCACCGTATGTTTTGAAGGACCTCATCGAGAACGGGGCACATGGTGCAGGGTTCTTTACATCCGGATTTGCCGAGACTGGCGAGGACCTTGGGATTCAGCTCCAGGACAAGCTGGTCGAAATGGCACGGCCGGCAAACTTCAATCTCGTCGGCCCCAACTGCATGGGCCTCTACCTTCCCAGGGCGGGCGTGCGATTCAATGCCGACGCCCCCGTCGCGAAAGATGGGAAGATCGGATTCCTCAGCCAGTCGGGGACCCACGGCATTATGTTCAGCCTGGTTTCGAACGCAACCGGGATGCACGTGAGCCGCTGCGCGAGCTTCGGAAATGCCGTCATCCTCGATGTGAGCGACTATCTCGAATACCTCATGCTCGACGACGAGACCGAAGTCATCGGCATGTACGTCGAGGGTGTGAAGAACGGCCGGAAGTTCTTCGAAACCCTCCGCGAAGCCTGCAAGCGCAAGCCCGTCGTCGTCTGGAAGGGTGGGCAAACGGAAGCAGGGGCCCGGGCGACGATGTCGCACACGGGCTCACTCGCCGCCCCGCAGGCCGTGTGGGACGGCATGATGAAGCAGTGTGGCGCCATCACGACCAACAATCTCGACGAGACTATGGACGTGATGCAGCTGCTCACGAAAGCGACGCCACCGACTGGTCCGCGCATGGCGCTGCTGGCTCAAACGGGTGGCCAGTCCGTCTCGATCACGGATGCGTTTTCAAAGGCAGGGATGCAGGTCCCGCGGTTCAGCGAGGAGACCTACGCCCGGCTCGGGGAGTTTTTCAATATCGTCGGCGGGAGCTACCAGAATCCGCTCGATATGGCCGGCACTATCCAGGGCAAGACAGAGACACTGGAACGCATCCTCCGCATCATCGAGGAGGACTCGAATGTGGATGGAATGGCGATGGAACTCTCGGCCATGTTCGCCGCGCGGCAATGGCGAAAGGACCCATCCAGCCTCGAGGCGACGCTCGATGCCATCAAGGCACACAACGATCGTTCCTCGAAGCCGCTCGCAGTCATCCTGCACCCGGCACACGAAGCGGAATACATCGCGAGCATCCAGTCGAAGTTCCACGAGCGCCAGATCCCGGTGTTCCAGAGCTTCGAGCGGGCTGCCGCTGCGATGCACCGCGTGCTCGCGTACTACCAGGGCCGTTAGGGCTGCTCGGGAGCCACATCCGTCGTTACCGCCAGCTCGTGCGTCCCTCCAGGGAGCACGAGTACCCAGCCGCCTTCGGGCCGTGCGAGCACCTGTAGGTCCGCGTCCGTTCCATCGAGTTTCATCGAGAGCGGCTCGCGGTCGATGACAGCGTAGGAACGTCCGGGAGCATCGTAGGTGAAGGTGACTGTGTTCGGCGCTACGGTTGCCGAACCGAGTTCGGCCCCAAGCCGCAGGAGAGCCGGACCACGTGCTGCCGCACTGCCCCACTCGAGCCGGTGCTCACCCGCTGGTATGAGTGCGAAACCTGGTGCAGCCGGCCATTCCACCCCATCGACGGTCAGTGTCGTGCTGGCCGAACCATACGGGGAACGCACGAGAAGCGTTGCAGGTGCCCTGACCCCGGTATCGAGCGTTTGGGCTGAACCCGCAATCGCTGCCCCGAGGTGAGCGAGGTCACGAGCGGGCACCGTGGCCACCGAGAATACTGCCAGCCGCATACCGGCCGAGCCGGCGGCCATCGCGGCAAGGTCCAGTTCGCCGCCTGTCATCGCGCTCGTTGGGCGGGCGTTTTCGCGCGGGACGACGTTGATGTCGATGAACACCTTCCCCTTCGGGAGCAACGGGGTGATGACAGGAGCGAGGCTCAGGTAGCGAAGAGGCCCTTCTTCCCATGTCGTGAACGGGTCTTCGACCTGGAGTGAAGCGCCGCCCGCCCGCGCGACCTCGGCGAGCCGTGCAACGTCGCTTCCGACCGCGTCACCATGGACCGGATCGAGACGGTCGTCGATCACCGTCAGCTGGAAGGTGAGCTCTTTCGCTCTGGGCAGCCCGTTGATGCGTGAGAGAAGCTTCTCGTTGAGCTCCACAACCAGGTCCTTGCGGAACGCCCGAAAACGCGCGAATTCCTGCGACGGTTCGCCACCAAATCGTGCGAGGGCGCTCGGATGGAAGGGCGTGAAGTTGTCCTGCTTGATGTCGGGTTCGAAGTACAGCTCGGCAATATTGATGCCGTCCCAGTCGAACGTGTTGAGCACGACTTGCCACTGTTTCCATGCAAGCTCGAAGCACTTCGGGTCCTCCAGTGCGATGAGCGCCCGCCAATCGACCATCGCATCGCGCCCGGTGGCGGTCTTCTCACGGCACTCGGGGTGGTCCTCCCACATGAGGAGATTGACAAACGGTGGTTCGAGCCACGCATAGGCGAGGATCCCCCGCGCATGGAGGGCCGAAATCAGGCCGGCGTAGTCGTAATCGTCTGCGGGGTCGCGGAAGTTGAAGTTCCATCCAGCGATCTGCACCGCGTGGACGCCCGCAAGGGAAGCCGCCAGCTTCTCCGGGTCATGCTTCAAGCTATCGGGGAGGCTACCGGGGTCGAGATAGATCTCCAGTGCGTCACGTTCGGGCCCTGGGGGCGCCTTCGTCCATGTAGCGATCTCGCGGCCGAGGGTCGGGACGAACTCGAACCCCGCCTTACCGTCAGCCATGGGGTCGATTGCGATGCCAAACACGTGCCCCTTGCCCAGAGCTGCCTGGGCGATGATGGCTGTGCCATCCGAGACAACCATTGGCGTGAAGGATCTCAGGCTCTTCCCTGCAGCGAGCCCCTGCAGCCGGTACCCATCGGGCCACTGGGCGACGAGGTTCGAGCCATCGGTGAGCGTCACCTGTGTGATCTTCTCCGCGGCGCTGCGAGTGAATCCCAGGCCGGCAAGCAGGTCCTCGTGCGGCGAGACGAGCCGCCCTCCCTGTGCTACCCAGTTATGGATGCGGTAGTGGTCGCTGGAGCTCAGCTTTGCACCGGCAGGGACGACAGCCTCGGTCCGCGTGAGAAGTTCGTCGAGTGTTCCGATGCGGGCAGCTGCTCCCGATGCACGCTCGAGGCGCACCCATGCCTCGGCATCGGGAGCAGCAAGGACGATCAGGGGCTGATTAGGGGTAAGAGCCAGCGCCGGGGCATCCTCTTCGCCGCAGCTTGCTGCCCCAATCGCTGCAAACCCGCCAACGATAACGAGCACGGCAAGGCCGAAAAGCAGGTGGTGCGACGTCACGGGATGACGCATCGGCCGGAGGCCTCCCGGGCAAGGTGCCACTACCCCCGATGATCGGCCCGAAGCTTCCGTTTCTTCAGTCCGGTCAGTTCACAACCACTTCGAGACGGCGAAGCCGCGGACCATCGAACTCACAAAAGTACAGGCCCTGCCAGCGGCCCAGCAGCAGGCGCCCGCCGACCAGCGGAACCTGTACCGATGACCCTACCACCATCGCCTTGATGTGAGCGTCGCTGTTGCCCTCCTCGTGCGCGAAGGCACTATCCTGGGGGGCCAGACGTGCGAGCCAGGCAATGATGTCGGACTGGACGGCAGGGTCGGCATTCTCATTGATCGTGATGGCGGCCGTTGTATGGGGCACGAACACCGAGACCACACCGGCGTCTTTCCCGATTTCGGTCACGGCGCGAAGGACGAGATCCGTGACATCGATGAGGTGTTCACGCTCCCGGGAACGGACATGCAGGGTGCGGTGATGGGCGCTCATTCCTCCGTCTCCTTTGCGGTGAGTGCGGTGTCCCGTTCGGGGCAACCGTCACAACGTTCGAACGTGGCGGAAGGCTCCGGGCAGCGCACACCTGCATGAGCGAGTAACCGTCGCAGCCGCCAGAGCGGCAAACCCATGACTCCGCAATAGCAGCCTTCCCAGCGTTCAACAACGGGCGGATCGCCCTCCTGGATAGCGTAGGCGCCCGCCTTGTCGAGCGGGATGCCGGTCGCGACAAATGCGTCAATATCCTCATGAGTCAACAACCGGAGCGTCACAGCCGCGTCGCTCGCATCAATGAAGTGATCATCACCATTGACGACGGCTATCGCCGTCGTGACCGTGTGCGAGCGGCCCTGAAGGCGGGCAAGCATCGTCCGGGCATCGCTGTGGTCCGCGGGTTTGCCATAGGTACGGATCGCATCGTGGACGAGCGTGTCGGCGGCGATTACGACAGCACCCGGGCGGGATGCTGCAACAGCCGATGCCTTCTCCAGTGCCAGCCTGCGTGCATCGGCCCTGGGGTCATTCGTTGTCGGCTCCGGAACGTCGGAAACCACCATCTGAAAGTCGGCCACGAGTGCAGCAAGGAGCTCCCGTCTCCGAGGGGAGCCAGAGGCCAGCACAATCTGTTTCATTTCGCGCCCTCCGGAAGGATAAGCTTCGAGACACACTCGATATGCCCCGTCTGAGGAAACATGTCGAGTGGGGTGACACTCTCGAGCCGGTATCCACCGTCGACAAGCACGCGCAGGTCACGCGCGAGCGTCGCGGGATTGCAGGACACGTAGACGACGGATGCCGGGCGGAACTCGATGATCGCCTGGAGCACCGATGGAAAGCATCCGGGGCGGGGCGGATCGAGGATGATGGCATCGGGCCGCCGTTCGAGGTCGGGCAGGATCGTCTCAACCTTCCCTGCCCGGATCTCGACATGCGGCAAGTCGGTGATGTTGACTTCAGCATCCCGGATCGCGCTATGAGATTCCTCGATCGCGATCACATGCTCGAATCGGTTGGCGAAAATAGCGGCGAAGGTCCCAACTCCGGCGAAACCATCAACGAGTAGCTTCCCCTGGGAGGGAAGCGCTTCGCCGACAAGGCGCACCATCTGCTCTGCCTGGGCATGATTGACCTGGAAGAATGCTGCGGCACTCACCTGGAAGCGCCGGCCGGCGAGTTCTTCGCTGTACCACTTCTGACCGCTCTCGATATCAAGGCCGGGGACCTGGGGACCGATGAGGTGGGTACCTGTTTCAGCGCTATGGCGAACCTGGACCTGGTGAAGACCAGCGCCCTTACCCTGCAGAGTGGGAAGCAGGTCGTTGACCCACGGGTCTGCAATGAGACACGACTCAACCTTGAGCAGGCCACGTCCTCGCCTGCTAATGAAGCCGACGTCACCCCACTTCTTTCCGGTACTGAATCGAAGGTGGTTACGGTACGCCCAGGGGTTAGCCGCACCCGCTATCGGCCGGACAACCGCGTCATCGAGGCGGCCGATGCGGCGAAGCTGTTCACGTACCACTGCTTCTTTCGCTGCAAGCTGCGCCTCGTAGCGGATGTGCTGGAGCTGGCAACCGCCACACTCGCCGAACAGCGGACATGGGGGCTCGACGCGATCGGCTGACGGCTCGATGACACGAATCGTTACGGCTTCGAGGTAATCAGCATGGACCCGCTCAATCAGGGCCTCGACCAGTTCACCGGGGGCCGCATAGAGCACAAAGACGATGCGTCCATCATCGGAGTGGGCCAGGCCAGCACCTCCAAAGACGAGCGACTCGATACGGAGGGTGCGTGTTTCGCCGGCGGGCGGGGCGAACTCGCGCGAACGTGTTCGGGGACGGGGCATGGGTCCTGCCGTTGATGCGGGGTAATCCGATCGTAGGCCGGCGCCGCACCTCGCGCCATCGAGTCCACCCAAACGGGTCACGGATATAGAATCTGGGGACCCCGTCTCCGGAGCCCCTGTTCATGGTAACTGCCTCTCTCTGCGGGCCGCTCGCCGGCATCCGTGTCATCGATATCGCGACCCCGCTCAGCGAACTCGCTGGCCGCCTGCTTGCCGAGATGGGCGCGGACGTCATCAAGGTCGAACCCCCTGGGGGTGCAGCCGCCCGCAAGATGGGCCCGTTCGACCGCCACAATGGTGAGTCGCTCTACTGGGCAGCGGTCGGAATGGGGAAGCGCAGTGTCGTGCTCGACCTTGGCGTTCCGTCCGGCCGGCAACGCTTCCTCGAGCTCGTCCGCTCCTCCGATGTCCTGATCGAATCGTTTGCACCGGGCTACATGGCCTCTATTGGGCTTGGCTACGATGTGCTGCACCAGGAGAACCCGGCGCTCGTCATGGCATCCATTTCCGCGTTCGGGCAGGATGGGCCGGAGGCTTGCAGCCCCGCCACCGATCTCACACTCGAAGCGGCCGGTGGCCTCCTCGGGCTGCAGGGCGACGGTGACCGGCCCCCGGTACCGGTTGGCTACCCGCAGGCGAGTTTCCATGCGGGAGCGCAGGCTGCAGCCGATATCACTTTTGCCCTCTATGAACGTGAGCGCTCGGGACTCGGGCAGCACCTTGACGTCTCAGCCCAGGCGGCAGTCGTCTGGACGTTGATGAATGCAACGGGATTCCCCCCAAACCCGGGCGGCAACCCCCCGGGCACATCAGAGAACCGGGCGAAGCAGGCCGAACTCTTCCCCGGTCTCAAGCTCCAGTCGGTCTGGGACTGTGCGGATGGCTGGGTGCATTGCCACACCACTCTCCCCGGAATTGGTGGGCGGACGATGCAGACGGTCATGCGATGGGTGGAAGAATCAGGCGCTCTGCCCGAGGACCTTCACGGCCTCGACTGGACGAGCTGGACCGGCGCCGTGGCGAGCGGTGCACTCACCGTTCCACAGGTCATCGCGGCATTCGGTGCCATCCAGGCTTTCTTCCTGACCAAGACCGCCCGTGAACTGCAGGCGTTTGGGAATGAAACCGGGATCCTTCTCGGTGCGATCTACCGCGTACCGGATCTCCTCACCGACCCGCAACTGATTGCCCGTGAGTACTGGCGGGAAGTGCGAGGCCGCATTCATCCCGGTCCGTACATACGTCTCACCAACAACCAGGCTGACCCACCTGCACCGGCGCCCGACCTCGGGGCCGACCAGTCACTCCTCGATCAGCCGGCAGCACCGATCGTGCGGACCGGAAGCGGCGAACGAAAGCCGATCTTCGATGGGCTCAAGGTGGCCGACTTCGCATGGGTCGGCGTCGGGCCAATCATCAGCAAGGCGCTTGCCGACCATGGGGCGACCGTCGTTCATATCGAATCATCGTTACGGCCCGACGTTCTGCGCCTCCTGCCGCCATTCAAGGACGGTATCCCGGGTATCGACCGATCACAGTTCATGGCTGACTACAACAGCTCAAAACTCGGTCTCGCGTTGAACCTGGCGACCGCAGAGGGGAAGGCCGCGGCGCTCCGTCTCATCGATTGGGCGGATGTGGTGGTGGAAAGCTTCACACCGGGCACGATGGCCAAACTCGGGTTCGACTACGAGACGCTGCGCAAGCGAAAGCCTGGAATCGTGATGCTGAGCACCTGCCTGCGGGGCCAGACAGGGCCGGAGCGCGGGTACACAGGATTTGGCGGGCAGGGTGCCGCCCTCGCCGGTTTGCACGCCATCACCGGGTGGCCGGACCGCACTCCTGCGGGAACCTGGGGCGCCTACTCCGACTTCATCGGGCCACGCGTGGGCTGTACTGCCCTGGGAGCGGCGCTACTCCACTGGCAGCGGACGGGAGAGGGTGATTACGTCGATCTCTCCCAATCCGAAGCGGCGATCCATTTCCTCGAGCCGCTGGTGCTCGATTACACGGTGAACGGGAACATCCCGGCTCCGGCCGGCCACAGTTCCATCTACGCGGCGCCGCACGGTGTCTACCAGTGCGCGGGGATTGAGCGATATATAGCGCTGGCGCTCGAGACTGACGAACAGTGGAAAGCACTCTGTGCGGCACCAGGCCTGGCGCTCGACCCGTCGCTCGATGAGGCAGGGAGGCGAACCAACAGCCGGGCAATTGACACCATACTGGCCGAGTGGTTCGCAAGCCGCGATGCGTTCGAGGCCTCCGAGGCACTACGCGCGCAGGGTGTGCCCGCTTATGCCGTCCTTCGGCCGACCGACCTCTACGAGGACCGGCAGTTGGCGCACCGTGAATTCTTCGTCACGCTCGACCACCGGGAGATGGGACCAACTCCATACGACGGACTGATTACAAGGTTTTCGGAGACTCCCGGGTGGTTGCGCACGGCTGCTCCATGCCTTGGCCAGGACACTGATTACGTGCTCCGGGAGATCCTCGGAATGACTGAAGACGAGATCATCGACCTCGCCGCTGCCGAGGCACTCGTCTGATCGATGGTTACGCCTGGCGCTCCAGGTTGAACGCTTCGGCGAGCAGTTCATAGGAGCGTTTCCGTGCCTGGAAGTCATGCGTGATGGTCACGATGACGAGTTCGTCGGCCCGGTATTCGGCAGCCATGTCGAGGAGTCGTTCCCGAACCTCGGTTCCCGTGCCGAAAACCGCCTGGCTCCGCGTGTACTCGAGGTAATCGCGTTCTGACGGGGTGTACGGGAAAGCCATCGCATCCTCGGGAGTCGGGATACCGGCCGCGCCGCCCCGTTGCCCGGCGATTCGCCAGGCCCAGCGGCTCCACGAGAGCCGCTCCGCCTCTTCTTTCGTATCGGCGGCAACGGCACTTACGGCGAGCCCGGCATGCGGGGTTTCGATGACGGGCCCCGGGACGAACCGTTCGCGGTAAGCGTCCATCGCCTCCAACCCGTTCAGCGGATTGATGAAGTGGGCATAACAGAAGCGCCAGCCAAGCTCAGCGGCACACATCGCGCCGGCATCGCTCGAACCCAGGACCCAGAGCTCTGGAGTGGTGGGGACATGCGGAATGGCGGTAATACCAGCGAACGGGTGATCGGGAGGTAGCCCATCGGTGAGGAAGCCCCAGAGGTCTGCGAGTTGGTCCGGATACGCCTCGAGTGGGAGCTGGCCCGGGCCATGGGCGAGTGCCCTGGCCGTGCGTGTATCGCTCCCCGGGGCCCGGCCGACTCCGAGATCGATACGCCCCGGGTGAAGCACTTCGAGCATCCGGAACGTCTCGGCAACCTTGAGCGGTGAGTAATGCGTGAGCATCACGCCGCCCGAACCCACACGAATCCGCTTGGTGCGCGAGGCGATTTCGCCAATGAGGATCTCGGGTGTGGCAGAGGCAAGGCCCCCTGACGCGTGATGCTCGGAGAGCCAGTAGCGGCTGTAACCGAGGCGGTCAGCGAACTCAGCAAGCTCGAGCGTCTCGCTGATAGCCTGGGTGGCGGTTCCGCCCCGGCGAATCGGTGACTGATCGAGAATTCCCAGGTTCATCGGACAAAGAGCTCCAGGGTGTCGAAGATCGATATCGTGCTGTGGCGGACGGCTCGCCCGTGCGGTCGGATTGCGAGAGCGGCGATAGCCGCTCCCCGGGTAAGCGTCCGAACCAGTCTATCCAGAGACGGCCAGGCTGTATCTCACCCGAGCGTTGGGCACGGCAATGTACTGCTCTTCGCCACCCCCGTAGTGACCGGGAGCCTATCCCGGGTATCTGCCGAGCCGGCACCAGGTCGCCGCCGCGGAATCTCCCTGGTGAAATTGCCCGAAATTGGCACGTGTACGCCCCGGCGAACACGAGTAGAGTCGAACTCATGTTGCACGGCCGGCACGCTTGGAGTTGCGACAACTACCGATGAAGCGGCGGACTTCGACATCGTTGGTCCTGGTGGTGGTGGCATTCGCCCTTGCCGGGTTGAGCCTCTTTCGTATCTCGGGCCACCATGCCGAGCCGGCAGCTGCCGCCGCATCGCCTCGATTCGCCTACCTGCCCGGGCTCGCGACAGACGGCGCCGTACCAACGCACACACCGACACCTCGCCCAACGCCCACGCCGACCCCGCCGCCACGCGTTGGCCCGACCTCGCCACAGGGTGTCCGCATTTGGGCGGATGGTGACTCCACGTCGTACTTTGTGACGGTTGGTCTGTTCAATCTATTCGAGGCGAACGGAGGGGTCGCTGTACGCGAGCCGGATTACCAGAAATCGTCGGGCCTCATCAGCGGTGGTCTCGACTGGTTCACCTACGCAGCGAGCGAGATGACCACCTACGCACCGGATGTCGCGGTCCTCATGCTGGGAGCGAACGACGCCGTCGTCATCAATAGTGTCGGAACCGAGCGCTACCGGGAGCGGGTCGGGGCAATGATGGACCTGCTACGGGCGCCGAACCGGCTCGTGGTCTGGGTGGGCCAGCCAGCAATGGGGCGGGACGACCTCGCAGCCAACGTGCCTGTCGTCAATGCCATTGCGCGGGATGAGGCAGCACATCGCCCCTGGGTGCTTTACGTAGACACCATGGCGGTGACCAGCGGGGCCGATGGCCATTACACACCGTATCTCCGCGATGCTGATGGCTCGACAGTCCTGGGACGGGCGGATGATGGCGTACACCTCAGTGCAGCAGGCGGACGGATAGTCGCCGACGCGGTGTTTGCCGCGATCTTCTCCCACTGACGGGTCAGCTCGGGCACCATTCGCGTGGCGGCCGAAGCTTCTTCATACTCTGAGCATGAGCAGCTCTCTTCCGTCGGCCGCCGAGCTCCGCGAGATCTCGTACTTCTCAGCATTGAGTGAGACCGAGGCGGCCCGGTTCGTGCAGGAGCTCGTACCGAAGTCTTATGGAGCGAGGGAACAGATCATCACCATCGGCGAGCGGACACCGGGCTTCTTCTACCTCCGTGCCGGCAAAGCTCGCATCTTTCGCACGGGGCCCGATGGCCGTGAGCAGACCATGCGGCTGGTTGCTCCGGGCGATACCTTCGGTGAGGTGCCGGTCTTCGATGGGAGCCCCGCACCTGCCTCGGTTGAAGCGCTGGACCATTGCGAGGTGCTGCTGATCCCGGCCACGGCGTTCTTTTCGCTTGTCGAACGGTGCCCGGAAGTCAGCTTCGTCATGCTCCGGCACCTCGCACGGCGATTGCGGGGCTTCACCGAACTCGTCGAGCAGATCAGCCTGCAGTCGGTACCTGCACGGCTGGCTCGGTACCTGTACCAGCTGGCTCGCGAGGAGGGCCAGAAGACGCAGGACGGGATCGTGGTCCCGCGTGAACTGACCCAGCAAGATCTCGCATCCGTCGTGGGCTCCGTGCGCGAAGTCGTGAGTCGCACCCTCCGTGTAATGGAAGACGATGGCGTGGTAGAGGTCCGCCGCAAGGAGATCCTGATCCGCGACCTCGATGCGCTCCAGCGGATGGTCTAGCCACGTCCGAGGTGAGTCGCAAAGAACGATTCCAGGCGGTTCCAGCTATCCTCCGATGCATCGCGGTCGAAGCCGAGTTTCATGGGGCCCCACGAGTTCAGCTTTGCCAGTGCTCCACGGTGGTCGCTCATGTAGCTATGCCCGGCGTCCGGGTAGACACGAACATCGTGGTCGATGCCCTTCGCCTCGAGGGCCGCTTCCAGGCGAGCCGCCTGTTTGCCAAATACCCGGTCACGTCCACCATACCCGGCAATAACAGGGCAAACGCCGTCCAATTCCGGCGGGTCCTTCGGCACCGCACCGTAGAACACCGCTGCCACGCCCATAGGTGCACGGGCGCCAAACAGCAAGGCGAACCCGCCACCCATGCAGAAACCGATCACGCCAAGGCGGGAGCCGTCGGTGGCAGGGTGAGCAGCGAGGAACAACCTCGTAGCCTCGAGAGCCTCCCAGGCAGGCCCACCAGGGTTCCCAAGGTCACGCATCACCCGCATGATGCAGACCGGCATGGGGCCCCGGCCGGCGAGCAAATCGGGGGCGATTGCGACGTAACCCATATCGGCGACGCGTTCCGTCTTCTCCCGGATGTCTCGATTGAGACCGAACGCCTCGTGGATGACGATAATCCCCGGAGCGGGTGCCTTCGCCGGGAGCGCAAGTGCAGCCGGGACCGTTCTTCCACCGGGGGCGGGGACAACCACGGGTTGTGTGGCCATCGCCTACATCCCGATGAGGTCGGCGCGTTCAACGATATTACGCATGATCCGGGCCGAGGCAGCGTCGACCATCACCCCATCGACCGCGACGGCGCCCAACCCCTGTGCTTCCGCCTCGGCGTATGCTGCTATGAGCTTGCGAGCACGCGCAACCTGCCGTTCCGTCGGCGAGAAGACCTCGTTCGCGATCGAAACCTGGCTCGGGTGGATGCACCACTTGCCGCTGAATCCCAGGACCTGCGCCCGTGTGCATTCGCGCCGGTACCCATCTGCATCGCGGAAGTCCGCAAATGGGCCGTCGACGGCCTGGATACCCGCTGCACGGGCGGCGATGACCACCTTGTTGCGCTGGTAAACCCAGATATCGCCAGGGTAGTCATCTGTCACTCCTCCGACCGCATCGATCCGGACACCCTGTGAGGCCGAATAGTCGCCGGGGCCGAAAATGATCGCTTCGAGCCGGGGGGTGGCACGAGCAATCTCCTCAACGTTGATCATGGCCTCGACCTCCTCGATGAGGACTTCGAGGCCTATCTTCCGGGGCCAGTGCCGCTTCAATTCGATCTGCGAGAGCAGGGTATCGGCCCAGCGCACGTCCTCGGCGGACTTCACTTTCGGGACGATGATGATGTCGAGCTTCTCTCCTGCTTCCTCGACGATATGGATGATGTCTTCGTAGGCCCATTCCGTTTCGAGGTTGTTGATCCGGATTGCCTTCGTCTTCCGTCCCCAGTCGAAGGTGTTGAGTGCGTGGACGATCTTCGCCCGCGCGCCGACCTTTTCGGCAGGAGCAACCGCATCTTCGAGATCGAGGAAGACAAAATCGGCATCGCTCGACGCCGCCTTCTCGAGCATCTTCTCGGAGCTTCCCGGCGTCGAGAGTTCGGACCGGCGAAGACGTACAGGCATGAGGTTGCTCCTCTCTAGCGGATGGCGCCCTGTTCCCGGAGCACAGCGATCTCGCTGGCCGAAAACCCGGCCTGTTCAAGCACGGATGCAGTGTGTTCGCCGAGAAGCGGCGCACGCCCACGCGCCCCCGACGGTGTTGACGTCATGTGGATGGGACTGTTGGGAACGAGCACTTCGCGGTCGAGGCCGGGCTGTTCGAGCCTGGCGACCATGCCACGTGCCGCGACATGGGGGTCGGAGAGGATGTCGTTCACATCATTGACCGGGCCGCAGGGTACTTTCCCGCCAAGCACCACGAGGATTTCGGCGCGGGTACGGACACTCGTGAACGCTGTAATCGCCTCACGTACGCGTTCGGCGTTGCGCGCGCGCCCGATGGTCTTCGCAAGGGCAGGGTCCTCCGCGAGATCCGGCCGCCCAATCAGGAGCGCGACGTCATGCCAGATGTGATCGAGGGGTGCAGCGATCGTCACCCAGCCGTCTTTCGCAGGAAAGACATCGAACGGGCAGAGGAACGGGTGACCGTTTCCCGAGGGAACCGTCGTCTCATCGAGGTACGATTTCCGATACACGATCTGTTCACAGATTGCGAGGATTGTGTCGTACATTCCGACGTCGACAAACTGGCCCTCACCGCTGCGTTCGGCATGACGGACGGCAGCCGTTATGGCCAGCGCCATCATCAACCCGGGGATGATATCGCCCACACTGGGGCCGGCCTTCATCGGCTCGTCCGGGCCCGGCCCGGTCATGCTCATCAGCCCGCCCATCGCCTGGGCAACGATGTCGAACGCGGGCCACCGGGCGTACGGGCTCTCGCCAGTTCGGGGGTCACCGAATCCCCGGATACAGGCATAGACCAGGCGTGGATTCAGTGCATGCAAGGTCTCCCACGAAAGGTCCAGCCGCTCCATGACCCCGACCTTGTAGTTCTCGACGAGCACATCGGCATCGCGCGCGAGCTGAAGCAGCACGCCTCTTCCTTCCGGGCTCTTGAGATTGATCGCCACGCTTCTCTTGCCCCGGTTGATGCTCTGGAAATACCCACCGTAGCTCCTCAGTGTGTCGCCGGGCGCGTAGGCATTCGTCCGCACGGGGTCGCCATCGATGGGTTCGACCTTCACCACATCCGCCCCAAGGTCGGTGAGAAGCATCGTCCCAAACGGGCCCGAGAGCATCTGGGTGAGGTCGAGAATTCGGACTCCTTCGAGTGCCCCTGGCGGCAATATGCTCACGGCTTCACCCAGTAGCTGCGTTTCTTGATGAGCGCTACGCGCTCGCCCTCAAAGACCACCTTCCCGTCGTGCTTCGTTCCCCAGTGGCGAAACCGCACTTCACCAGCGTCGGCACGACCGGTATCCCGGACCTCGAGCACCTCCGTGAAGGCGGTGATGGTGTCGCCATGGAAGACGGGAGTACGAAAGCGGACTTTATCCATGGAGAGTTCGGCGAGGGCGTTCTCACCGGTATCCTGCATGGCGAGCCCGATGACGAGCGACGCCGTCACACCACCGAAGACGATACGCTGACCGAACGGCGAACCCTGCATCTGGTGTTCGTTGAAGTGGCCCTGGGCGGTGTTCATCACGAGGTTGGTGATGAGCACACCGTCCATCTCGGTCATCGTCTTCGAGCGGGCATGTTCGAAGACATCACCGGGATGGAAATCCTCGAAGTAGTTGCCGTTGCCGGTCAGGCGTTCGGTGCTCATGCGCAGATCCTCGAACGATCACCTTGCGGGCAGGGGCCAGCGGAAGATCGGCTGCCCGGGGAGCAAGTGGTGGCCAACCCTGGTGCGCCACGCGGCTCCCTTCCAATCGAGCAGGTACGGCCAGATTCGTCCAGGTTCCTCGAGACGGTCGCGGGGTCGAGCGAGGTAGTCGTCGGCACTGTCACCCCAGACCCGGGGACAGGATTGGCCGAAACAAGCCAGTGACCGGCACGCCACGGGTGCTCGTGGACCGAACTGGCACCGGCCAGGGCGGGACCTCCCACATCCATCATCGTGCCCAGGACTGGTGGTAGGGTCCTCATCGGTCGTTCAACAGGCGGTCGGAGATGATGCGGAGCTGGATTTCCGAGGTTCCCTCGAAGATTTTCGTGAGCCGGGCATCGCGCCAGTAGCGTTCGATCGGCAGGTCAGTCGTGTAGCCGTAACCGCCGTGGATCTGGAGCGCCTCACTCGTGACGCGCTCACTCATCTCGCTGGCGAACCACTTGACCATCGAGGATTCCTTGTCGCACCGGCGGTGCGAGTCGATCTCCTCGGCCACGAAGTACATGAGCTGACGGGCGGCCTCGATTTCGGCCGCCATCTCGGCGAGCTTGAAGCGGATGGCCTGGAAGTTGGCGATCGGCTGGCGGAACTGGACACGCTGCTTCGCATAGGCAATTGAGTCCTCGAGCGCACCACGGGCGAGACCGATACTCCGTGCAGCGGTGTGAGCGCGTGCGCTCTCCAGGAAGCCCATCGCGGACTTGAAACCACGACTATCGTCCTCCCGCTCCTGGCCGAGTTGGGCCGATAGCGGCACACGAAAGTCTTCGAATCGCAACTCCCACGTCCGCCAGCCGTGGTAGCCGATCTTGTTGATGTTCGTCGCACTGATCCCGGGCGGAAAGTTGCCGCGCTCCTTCTCGAAAAAGAACATCGCGGTCCCGGCATGGCGGCGCTCTGGATCGACTTCACTCGTGCGACAGAGAACCGTTATGTAGTCCGCTCCGTCGGCAAACGTACACCACATCTTGTTGCCGCTAATCACCCACTCGTCGCCGTCGCGGGTGGCGCGACAACTGATATTCGCGAGGTCCGACCCGGCCTCCGGTTCGGAGAGAGCCACCGCGCCGAGGAACTCTCCACGGGCCATGCGCGGCAGGTAGCTCCTCTTCTGTTCTTCACTGAAACCGCCACCAAGGCCGTTACCGCGCGCGATGATGCTCGCCACGCTCATCCAGCCACGCGCGAGTTCTTCAGCGATGAGCACGTATTCGAACACTCCGAGCCCGAGGCCGCCATATTCCTCGGGTATGCGAATGCCGAAATAGCCCAGTTCCCCCATCTTGTCGCGGAGCGGCATGGGGATGTCGCCCTTCACCTTGTCGAGTTCGTTGGCAGCCGGGAGCACCTCCTTCATCGAGAACTCGCGAGCGACCTTCTGGATCATCAACCGCTCTTCGGTGAGATACCCCATTTACCGAGTCCTCCTCTTCGCCACCAGGTTCGTCCGGTGGAAGTCGATGACACGTGTTCCCTGCTCGTTGAACCCCTCGGTGTGCCAGGTGACGATACCCTGCTCGGGGCGGCTCTCAGATTCGCGCATGTCTGTCACCACGCTGCGCGCCGTGAGTGTCTCGCCGGGGTAGACCGGCTGGTGGAATGTCAGGTTGTCCGTTCCGAGGAAAAGGCCGCCAGCCTCACTCAGGTCCTCCACAGAGAGGCCAAAGACGGTAAGGAACACCAGCATTGGATTTACGACGATGCCCGGGTGGCCGAGATCCCTGGCATAGGGTGCGTTGAAGTAGAGCGGATTGAAGCTCAGGGTCAGGGTGGTGAAGAGGCTGTTGTCACCCTCGTTGATGGTCCGGCCCCAGTGGTGCTCAAACACCTGGCCGATGGCGAAATCCTCGAAGCGATTGCCTTTGTGTTTCCTGATTGGTGGGCGCGAACTCGTCATACGGGCATCCCCAGGGGCTCCACCGTGGCCAACCGAATGACGTCGTTGATTGCGGGGGAGGAGTCAACAGATGCAATCGCATCACGAAGGCGCCGGGCGCGATCCCGGCCGATTACGGGTTCGGCGAGGCCCAGGAACTTCACCTCCAGCCGCTGCCACTGGCGCTCGAGGTCGCTCGCTGGCCTTTCGAGATTCACGTGCTCCTCGAGTAGCCGGCCGTCTTTCATCGTGATGGCGATGTCCGTACCTGCACCCCGCCGTTCATCCGCCGGGACAACGTCCACGCGGTCCCGCAGGGCGATGAGATCGGGACGGTGCACTGCTGTATCGGTGAACGCGGCTTCGGTCGTTTCAGCGCCGCTAGCCGCGAGGGCCGCCGTGAAGCGGAGGCTGAACTTGCCCTCGAGGGCGGTAGCCGGCTCCTGGATGTTGCACATGGCGAGGTGGCCCGGCGGCACCCTCAGCCTGATCGATTCGATCTCGCTTGCCTGGAGTCCATGATCCTCGCGAAGCCGAAGGACTCCCTCGATGCTCTCGTGCGTGCCGTAACAGGCTGCGTGATACTTGAAGAGCACCCCGTTGATTGCCAGTGATGTGCCCAATCCGTCGAGTGCACGCTCCGGATGGGGAGTGCTCGTTTGCGTTGCCGTGAATCCTTGCGGCACATCGAGTACGGCCGGGTTGCTGGTGAATCCACGAGCTGCGAGCGTCGCCGCGAGGAGGCCATTCTCGGCAGCCTTCCCCGCATGAAGCGGCTTGCACATGGTCCCGAACATCGACTTCAGGCCGGCAGCCTGGGCCCCGGCGATACCGAGGGCCGCTTCCCAGCTTTCGAGCGGGAGTCCGAGAAGGTGAGCGCATGCTGCCGCGGCTCCGAATGTGCCGAGCGTTCCCGTTGCGTGCCAGCCAGCCGTGTAATGGCCGGGCATCACCAGTCCCCCAATCCGGCATTCGACCTCGAACCCGGCGATGAATGCCGTGACGACATCCGCTCCGCTCATGCCCAGTTTTTCGCCGAGGGCGAGGACGGCCGGCGCTACCGGCACGGTCGGGTGACCGGTCAGGCCGAGATGGACATCGTCATAGTCGAGCGCGTGGGAGGCGGCGCCGTTTACGAGGGCAGCCTGTCTCGCAGGGACACGCCGGGAGTCGCCGATGAGCGACGCCTGCGCGTTGCCGCCTGCCTCGATTGCCTCGTCGCGGAGGATCCTGGTGAGCGGCTCGCCGGCACCGGCGATGGCACAGCCAAACCAATCGAGCAGACACTGGCGAGCGAGGAAGATGGCATCGCCAGGAAGCCCATCGAAGGTCATCGAGCGGGCGGACTGGGCCAGGGTGCGGGTGATCATCGTGTCAGTTCCTGGCATTGGGCAGACTCCAGGCGCCGGGGGCGCGGTATCTGCGTGTACTCTATTCCCGGTGGTTACGATCCGCCATGGCACCACCTCGCAATCATCCGGGGGACGAAGAGGCACGGTTGCCTGCGCACAGCTATACTCCGCCCGGCAGCAGCACGGGGGTTCATGTGGCAGACCGCGGAATCGATGGAGGGCCCTGGGGCTGGTTGCTGTTCACACCCGCCCTGGTAATCCTCGCGGCCGCGGGAGCGCTCGGGGCGTGGGCGATCAGTAATCACGGCTCGCGACAGGCCAGTGCCGCCGAAACGCTCTCTGGCGATGGCGCCTGGCTCTTCGTGTCCACATCCATGACGGAATTAAATGCTACGGCCCTCCAGGTCTGCTCCGCCGAAGCCGCACTCGCCGTCGCGGTGTCTGACGCCGACAAGGCGCGCTGGCAAGACCAGCGGATCACCCTCATGGCGCGCTACGAGCGGCAAGCCCAGGTCTACGACCAGGCTGTCGGTGAACGTATCGCACAGGGTACCCGGCGCCCCTGGGACGTCAGCCCCGTTGCCCCGCCAGTCACTGTCCTCAAGCAGAAGGCATGTCTGCCGGCCCCCTATGTCCCACCGAAACCAACTCCCGCCGGGGGCTCACTCCCACCCCCGGGGACACCATTCAGCGACCCGGGCGATCGCTTCCTCACCCTGGACCAACTCGATGCCGCGGCCGTCGCTGCAGGCTGGCCGATGGATGACGGCTGGTGGCCCGACATGCGGAAGATCATCCAATGCGAGACCCACTCCCTCGACCGCATGGCCTGGAACCAATCAGATCCAAATGGCGGAAGCTACGGCCTCGCCCAGCTCAACGGCGAACAGCACTTCATCGCCTCGGGCGAAGACTTCAACATGCGCTTCGACCCGGTGGTCAACCTTCGCGTCGCGCTCTGGCTCAGGACGGTTCGCGGGCACTTCGGCGGACCGGGCGGATGGATGATCTGCTCTCAGCGGTGGGGGATCGACTGAGCCACTGAAACACGGCACCGGGAATGGCCGTATCCCCACCCCGAAAGGGTGGTTTCCCCTTCCCGCATGGCTTCGAGGAAGCGACGGTGAGACGGCGGCGGCACGGAGTCTTGAGAAAATACTGCGATCTATGTCGTGAAGACCGCACACTTTCGTTGTATCGGCACGTATCATACGCCCCTGCGCCCGCCATCTCCGCCATACCTCGCGGGCCGGTTCGCTATCGTGCGGCCGGGTGGGGGAGAGTGGCCGTTTTCGGCACAAGAGGGAGCTGCTCGATGGGAACCGGGATCCCGTCGCGGCAGGTGAAAGGGTAGCCGTGGTGCATACCAGGGCAGAGGGTGGGGCATTGAGGGGCTCACCGTGGTGGCTCCTTGCCGCTGCGTGGGCTCTCGTGATCGTGGCCGTCATGGGCCACCCGGCACCTGTCAGTGCCGCCGGTGAGGGGATCTTTAGCCTCGACAAGACCAGCTATGACGTCGATGAGGGCAACGCCGTCATCGTTGGCGTCAATCGCACGCAGGGCGGCACGCTGACGCAAGACATTACCGTGACGCTCCAGCTTTCGGGCGGCATCGTCGACCAGGATTACCCCGCCTCCACCATCACCCAGACGGTCGTCTTCAAGCAGAACACGAACACGACGTATCTTCCGCTGAGCTTCCAGACCATCAACCGCCAGCGCGTGGTCGATCCGCCACCGATCACAGTGACCATTATCAGTACCACTGCCGGCGAGATCATCAAACCATGGCTGGGGCCATCGGCTGCACCCATTTATATCCACGGCCGGGGCGCACCACAGGTGATGAGTGTCACGCCACGCAACGGGGTCCCCGGTGACGCCATCACGATCAGCGGCCAGAACTTCGCCGCCGCCCTCTGCCTTCCTGGCCAGCGAATTCCTCCGCAAGCGACCCCACCACTCCCCGCTCCGGCCACGAGGTGCGTGCAGAGCGTGCTGTTCCAACCCCAGTTCGGCGGTCCCTACATCGAGGTCACACCCTCGTTCGTTTCGCCAACAACGATCCAGACGCTCCCGCCCGGGGTGCCGACGTCAACGAACGACAACTACTACGATGTGAAGGTCGTCGTTATTGACCCCACGGCCCCGGCTGTGAACGTCAACTACCCCACATACCTCTACACGAGTGTGAGTGCCCAGACCGAACAGGATCGGTTCTGGCTGCAATCCCCAACTGGTCCCGTCGTGAACAGTGTCTTCCCCATGGGGGGGCCGATTGGGGGGGGCACCAGGATCACCATCACCGGAAAGAACTTCACGACCTGTGCCACCATGACGGTCGCACTCATCTCTCCGAGCGGTACCCAGCCCGCGAGCATGAGCACCTGCCAGCAAAGCACCGGGAACACCACGCAGTTCAGTATCGTGACGCCTCCCTGGCCGCTTGGCCCGGGCGATCCCCCGCCGACCGTTGACGTAGTCGTCACCACGGGGGTCGCAACCTCCTTCAAGACGCCGGAGACGAAGTTCACCTACACCGGCTCGCCGACGATTACGGCGATCACACCAAACACCGGGCCAACGCCCGGGGGCACACTCGTGACTATCATCGGGACAGGCTTCAACGGTCTCTTTGGTGGCTATACGAGTAACTGCCCTGCCTGGGTTCCCAACAACCTCACGAATCCTCCCAGCCTCGACCCTCCGTCACCGCTTCCCGGTCATCCTTTACCGGTGATGTTTGGCTCGCGGCCAGCACTCAGCTGCAGCGTCATCAGCGATACGCAGATGACAGCCGTCTCCCCGCCCATTGCCGTCGGCGGCCCGGTCCAGGTCACCCTGAACCATTGGACCAATGGCCCCAGCCCATTCACTACCGCGGCGAACTTCAACTATGTCCAGGGGCCGGTCGTCACCGCGATCTCACCCAACTCCGGCCCTCCCCAGGGTGGTACCGTGGTGACAGTCAGCGGCTCCGGATTCGCGCCCGGCGCCGCCGTGAAATTCGGCGCCACGGACGCGACCTTCGTCCAGTACGTGAGCCCGACCCAGCTGCAGGTGACGAGTCCCGCCGGGAACGGGCAGGTCGACATCCTTGTAACCGTTGCCGGGACGGCGAGCCCCGCGGTCCCGGCCGACCTTTTCTCCTACAATGCGCCCACGGTGACGTCTGTCGTGCCCAATGCGGGCCCCCCGGCCGGTGGCACGGTCGTCACCATCAATGGAACGAATTTCACGACAACCGCCACGGTCCAATTCGGCGCCAATACCGTCCCGATCACCTTCATCAGCCCCGTCCAGATCCAGGCGACGGCCCCTGCCGGATCGATCGGAGCCGTCGATGTCCGCGTGACCACAAATTCGGGTCAGAGCGCCACGAGTCCGGACGACCTGTTCACCTATACGAGCGGGCCGATCATTGCCTCCCTCAACCCCGGCAGCGCACCAACGAGCGGGGGCACCATCGTCATCATCGGCGGCACGAACTTCGTCGCTCCCGCGACGGTGTCGTTCGGGGGAACAAACTCGGCCGCCGTCAACGTCAACAGCGCGACACAGATCACCGCCATGGCCCCGGCAGTCGCCTCGGCAGGGGTGGTCGATATCAAGGTGACGACTGCCGGTGGCACGAGCCCGGTCTCGACCCTGTCAAAGTTCACGTACGTGGCGAATCCGCCCGTCATCACCAGGGTCAGCCCCGATTCTGGGCCGACCGTTGGTGGTACCACCATCGAGATCACCGGGAATGGCTTCCTTGGAGCAACGTGCCCGGGTGCGATCAAGTTCGGTGCAACCGTGGTGCCTGCCTGCATCGTCAATAGCGACACGAGCATCACGGTGGTTGCTCCTCCCGGCCAGTCGGGGCCAACAATCCTCAGCGTCACAACCGCTGGTGGCACGAGCGAACTCAAGCAGAACTACACCTACACAAGCGTCGGGTCTGGCGGGTCGAGCGGAGGCTCAACAGGCGGCGGCACGGGTGGCATCAGCGGCGGGACTCTCCCGCCCCCAACCGGCGAGCCAGTTCACTACCAGCTGGACTTCCGCTGGTCGCTTCTCGTCTGGCGTGGGGGCGACGGCGTCGCTGTCGCCCTCGCACTGAAGGGGAATGGCCAAAACGACCTTACCGGCCGCGTGACGGCAGTCTACGGATGGGATGCCGCCAATAACGTGTGGCGAGGCTACTTCACCGGGACCGGCAGTATCCCCGGCGCCTCCGACCTCCAGACCTTCACTCGCGGTGGCGTCTACTGGATCGCAATCACCGCCGGACCCGGCGTCATCTGGTCGGGTACCGATGGAGGATGAATCGCCGCTGCCCATTTCCCCAATTCTTACGTGTCTTGCGTAGTAAGGTTCGTGCAACGAGCGTCCGCCGCGGATATGCTCATGCGAAGGGATTCGGGGTGACTGCGTGAAGTTCGGCACGCTGCGCATCACCACGGTTGATGGCCGCCAGCGGGAGTATCCGCTCGATCTGCCATCGATCGTCATCGGCCGCGCCGACGGGAATGCGATCGTCATCGACGATCTCTCGGTAGCACGGCGGCATGCGCGCGCGTTCTTCGATTCCGGGCGTCTCATGCTCGAAGACCTCGGCTCTGCCGAGGGCACCTACATCGACGGCCAGCGGCTCACACCCGGTACCCCGGGCCTGGTCGAGCCTGCCTCCGAGATCCGCTTCGGCGATGTTTCCGCTCGTTATGAGCCCCCTGCCGAACCCGAAGAACCCGAGTACGAGCACGAAACCACCGCTCCTGCCCTCCCGGCCGTTCCGCCCGCCACCGGCATCGGCGTGCGGCTGGCGGTGGGCAACGAACCGTTGCTACCCGGCTCCGGAGGGCTCACTGCCGAGATTACGGTTCACAACCGCGGCAACGTGGTCGACGAGTTCGACATCGCGGTCACCGGCCTCTCACCGTCCTGGCTGATACTCAGCACACCTCGCGTTGGCCTCCTGCCGGGCGCCGAGACCACGGTGCTCCTCACTATCCAACCTCCACGCCACAGCGATGCGGTCGCGGGCGACCACCCGTTCGACGTCACCATTACATCCGAGACGACAGGCCAGTCCGCCACCGAATCGGGCACGCTCCGCATCCTCGGTTTCAACGGCCTCGTCCTCACGATCGAACCACCTCGCGGCCGCCGTGATTTCGTACTCGTGGCCGGAAACGATGGCAACGTCACCGAGACGCTCGCCCTCTCCGGGGTCGATGACGAGGATGCGTTCGACTACACCTTCAGGCAGGACGTACTCGTGGTGCCGCCCGGCCGCGAAGAGCGCCTGCCGTTCCGCGTGAAGCCAAGGAAGCGCGCTCTTTTCGGGCGCGAGACCATTGTTCCCTTCAATGTCGTGGCGAAACCCGAAACGGGTGAAGTCGAGGCGATCCCGGCTGCCGGCCAACTCGTCGTCCATCCACCACTCGAGCCACTCAAGCGGCCGGTCCTCTTTTCGCTCGTGCTCATCGTCCTGGGTATCGCTACCTTCGGCGTCTTCCTCTTTTCGAACGACTCCGGGACGAAGGCCGCCTCCCCCGAAGCCGCCTACGCCGGGGTCCACATGTGCGACAAGGGCAATCAGCCGAAAAATGCCCAGGCGCCTGTCTCGAACGCAAACAAGGCGAGTGCCGTGCTCGGCACCACGTCCGATGCGATCCCCGCCGTCGCCCAGACAGGGCCTGTCATCCAGCAGCAGCAGGGGGACTCCGGCGGCCCCTACTTCGCACAGAACGACCCTCGCTGGGCCAACGTCGAGTACGCGAAGGCCGGTGACCCCGACTTCGGCCCCGACTGGTGTGGCACAACCATCGCCCAGTGCGGCTGCGCCATGACATCGGTCACGACGATCATGGCCCTGTTCAACATCATCACCATGCCGGATGGGGAGCCCCTCACTCCCAAGACCGTGAACGACTGGTTCAACTTGAATGCGAGGAAAACCGTTCGCGGCTGGGTGAGCCAGGGCTACATCTACGGGGATGTTATCTGGACTGCGGTAAACCAGCTCTCCGGGGAAATCGCGGCGAAGTACCCGGGGACACGGACGCTTCGGTTCGCACGCACAGGCACCGGCTCGGATGCCGAAATCAAGGCTGAACTCCGCGCCGGCCGGCCGATCGTGCTGGAAGTTCCTGGTCACTGGATCGCAGCTGTGGGCCTCGATGGCGACACCATTCTTATCAACGACCCCTTTTATCGCGACCGCAAGACGCTCGACGCCTACGCCGGCAAGGTCAAGAGTTCCGTCCTCTTCGAACCCAGTAACGACCTGAGTGCCGTCGTCATCACCGTCCCCGCCGACACACGAATCCGCGTCACCGACAAGCAAGGACGCGTCGTGGGTACGCTCGACACCACATCTGCCCAGGACGCTGCCAAGAATGCGAAGACGGAAATCCCGGGCGCAAGCTACAGCACGCGGCAGGCATGGCGCGACCCAACATGCGTCGAAAGTGCGCCCCCGGTCGGCGCCGGGACGAATCAGATCGTCCTTCCCGGCTCACGCGACGACTACAAGATCGAGGTCCTCGAAACGACAGGCGGCCCGACAAGCGTCTCGATCCACACGTACGACAAGAACGGGCAACCAACGGTGCAGACCATCGACAACGATACGGGTGGTGTCACCGCCTCGATGTCATTCGACCCCACCAAGGGCAAGGCCGATGTCAGCATTGTCGGTGGGAAGCCAGTGGAAGAGGACAGCTCTGCCCGTTCGGCCGGTAAGACCGCACAGGCCCAGGCCGCCAGCCCCAGCCCGTCACCATCCCCATCGGCGACTGCAAGCGCCACTCCCAGCGCTGGGCCCGGCGGACTCACGACGACCACGCTCTCGGTCTCAGTCCCGGCCGGCACGAAGGAGATCGCCGTCAGCTCGCAGAACGGCTTCTCCATTGGCGACCTCATCCGCATCTCGCCCGGCCAGGCGAACGAGGAGGACGCGACCATCGCGGCCTTCGGGTCCTTCATCCTCACGACTCCGCTCAAGTTTGCCCACAGTGCGGGCGAACCCGTGGTCCGCCTCGGCGGTGCCCCACCGGGCACGGGCGGCGCCGGCGGTACACCCGGCGGAAGCCAGGGCCCACCGAAGACTGAGGTCGTGCCACCGGACAGCGTTGCCCTCACCTGCTCGGTCGTGTATTCCGACTCGCCGAGGACGGCCACGCTCGTGTGCAGTGCCGCTATCGGTGGCGTCTTTACGACCACTCGTTGGACCGTGGACGGCAGCGTGCGCGCGGAAATCTCGGGGAAAACGGTCTTCCTGGCCACCTACACGCACGATGGGCTGACATCGATTTCGGTTAGCGCTTGTAATCAGACGCTCTGCAAGAGTGATTCCACCACGCAGACCATCCGGTTCCCGGCCGCGCCTGGCCAGCCCACGCCGACGGTGGCGCCTCCACCCCCGACTCCCGTTGTGCCGACGGTCACACCACCAGCGGTTGGGGCCGCGCTCAATTGCGGCTACCTGATCGACACGACGACTGTCGCGGGCGGCCAGGCCCAGGTCACCTGCCTGGCACAGACGAAGGAGTCACTCACCTCCTTCACCTTCCAGACGGAGGACCTTACCCCGCGGAGCACCACGCTGGTCAGTGCCTCCTCGACCGATGCCAGCGGTGCTCGCACGTACAAGTTCGATGGCACCGCGGCACCGAACGACCTGACGCCAACGAACCAGCAGGCGACGGTCACTGTCGGGGGCGAGGCATGCACGCTCTCGTCCTGCAGCACCGTGAGCCCCGCGATGCTCACCATTCCCTACGCGAACGTCTCATTGAGCGTCCTTCCCGCAACCGTGCCCCTCGGGACGAGCGTCAACCTTTTCGCGGTCATCACGGGGCCCAACGGCCTCGTACCCGCGGGCGGAACCGTACAGTTCGCCGCAATCGATACCTCAGGATCAACGCCCGTCACCGTCCCGATCGGCCTCGAAGTGAAGGTCAGCCCCGTCGGTGGCTTTGCGGTCGCAAACCTCACCGTCCCGACCGGGCAGATGCCGCTCAGCAACACACAGGCATACAAGATAATCGCGGTCTATAGCGGTGGTGCGAACATGTTCGGGGGCACATCACCGCAGCAGAACCTGAGTGTGACCCCGAAGCTCCCCGACATCTGCAACGGTTTCGACGACAACGGAAACGGCCAGATCGATGAGAGCTGCGTCGTGCTCGGTGATAGTGGCGCCTCTGATAAGGACATAGGTGCTGCCGTCATCATGCGCTCCGTCACGATGACATCGGGCAACGCGACGAGTGGGAGCGGCACATCATCCATTGTCGTCTCCCCCGGTGCCTCGCTCACCGTCGCGGGGACAGTGCTCCTCAACACCGAGCAGCCCGAGACGTGCATCGACTGCGTGCGGCAGGTCTACTTTGGCATCGGTGAGAATACCGCCGTCTTCCCGCAGGTCGCGCCCGTAGGCCCGTACTGTGCCATGTCGCAGAGGCTGCCGGACCCGACAGTCGATCCAGCGCCCGTGTCGCTCCCACAATCGGGCCATAACGTCACGATCAAGGCGCCCACCGTCCCTGGTATTTACTACCTGCGGTCGACCGCCTCAATCCAGGCGAACTGCGGCAACCCGCCCGTCGGAGGGCCAGACGTCAGTGTCGGCCGCATCATCGTCCAGGCGGCGACAAAAGTTGATCTCGTCCAACCAGCCAATACGATGCTGGGGAAGACGCTGAGCCTGGCAGCGCATGTGACTATCCCGACACCGGGCGCGATCGGTGCACTCCCCGGGACTGTGACCTTCTGTGATTCGGACATGCCCCTGTCCGGACCAGCTGCACCCGGTGCAACATGTGGCGCCGCTGCGCCACTTGGAACAGCGCAGGTCGTTTCCACCACGTTACCTCCCGGAGACACATCGCCCGCCGGGACGGCAACCCTCGACTTCGATACCACTGGGTACTACCAGACCTACTTCACGTTACCTGTGAAGCAGCATCACATTTTCGCCGTGTACAACCCGTATCCAGGTAGTGCTGCATGGCCTACTTTCGGGCAGGTATTCCTCACCTCCCAGAGTAACCCGAAAGCCTACCAACTGAATCCCGCTGCTACCGATATTCAGCTCTCGCTCGGACTAGAAGGGACAGCCACGGTGGCCCTCGGTGTGCCGGTCTCCATGACGGCTGGCCTTGCGGCGTCGCCGCTTTTCGGAAACATCTCGGGGTCCCTCGAGTTCAGCGAAGGCTCAACATTCGTGACCTGTATTCCGGTAGATCAACAAGGCCTGGCGCTCGGGACACTCCTCTACAACGTTGATAACTACCTTCGGATTGCCAACCCCGTCGGTACCCACACCATCACCGCACAGTACTTTGGGCGGCCATGTGGAGCAGAAGATCTGACTCCAAATCACATTGGGCACGCACAAGGTACCGGCGCCTCAACCGGGAACTATGCTGATTCGGCCGCCTCAAACACCGTCACATTCACCATCACAAAAGCCGCCACTGAGGCCTCGATCTCCTTCTCTACTTCCGCGAATAGCACGAACCTGACCGGACCATTGACGATCACGGTCGGTCTCTCGAACCCAACGCTTGGCGGCGAGCCGTTCGGCGCAATCACCGGGAGCATCCAGCTCACATGTGATGGCAACAACCTGGGTGCTGCGAAGAGCGGCGTCACGAGCTCATACACCTTCGTACTCGATGGTCCAGAAGTGACGTGGACGGACATCGGCAGCAAGTGCGGGGCCCCAATCGCGGGCCAGCACCGGATAGGCGCTATCCTCACATCGACAAACGCACTCTATGCGAACACCACCTCCGACGCGGTAGGCTACGCATTCACGGCAGCGCCGATGACAATGAGCCTTTCGGTGTCGTCGGCCGGCGTGGCCCTCGGTTCGCCCGCTGAGCTCACCGCCACCATTGCCCTCGCAAGCGGCACCGGCAAACCGTTCGGCAACTTTGGGGGCACAGTCGAGTTTTACGAAGACACGACGCTCCTCGCCGCCTCACCAGTGAGCGGCGGGAGTGATAGTGCGACAGCGGACTTCGATACGACTTCGCTTTACGGCGTTCTCACGCCCAACCCCGTTGGCCCGCACGGTCTCTCAGCCCGGTATGTTCCGGGCGCGAGTTCGAACTACCAGGGTGCGACAACGGCCGGGACCACCACACTCAACGTCAATCCAGAGACCACGAGTGTCGATGTGGTGCTCACGCCCTCCACGGCAGTGCTCGGATCAACGATCTCGCTATCGGCGCAGGTCAGCGCCGTCAAACAATTTGGACTGTTCAGCGGCAGCGTTCAGTTCTACCTGAACGGTGTGGCCGTGGGTTCCACAGCCACCGTGTCCCCGCTGGGTCTCGCCACGACGACGTTCGACACGACAGACCTCTACAACGCGACGACGGAACCCAACCCCCTGGCTGTGGCTCACCGATTCACGGCGGCATACACCGGCCCATCGAATAGCAACTACGCGAACCTTGCAGAGTCCGCTTCGAACGGTGCTGATCTGACGCTCCAGCAGGCATCGGCACCGCTTTCGCTGAGTGTGGATGTTGCGACGGCATCGCTCGGATCCACTGTCAATTTCACTGCCAGTATCAGCGGTCCCTTCGGCAACTTTGCCGGGAAGGTCCGCTTCCTCGAGGGAATCAACGAGATCGGATGCGTCAGCCTGGCAAACACAGGCGGAGCAACCACCATTGCCACCGCAACGCTCGCGTTCGACACGAGCAGTCTCTACCAGGCCGGGACATCGCCAAACCCCACTGGTTCGCATAACTTCTCCGCCAGCTACGTTTCGGCGTGCGGTGCCTCCCCCGCCCCTCCAACCGGTAACTACGCAGGTGCGTCTTCAAACGTCGTGTCAGTCGTCATCGTCGGCGCCGTGACAACCACAACCGTGACCGTACCGAGTGCAACCGCTACCTACCTCGGGGGTTCGGTCACAATCACGGCCACCGTGGCCGCCCAAACGGCCACTGGCGAGCCGTTTGGCCCACTCACGGGCACCGTCGAGTTCCTCGTCGGGACAACCGTCATAGGGAGCGGCCCCACGAGCTTCAGTACCGGAAGCACAAGCGCCAGCTGTGCGTGTGACACCGGGCTAATCTATGGAGCGGTACCTTCGCCCATCGGTAACCAAACCGTGACCGCGCGGTACGTTTCGACGAGTACGAACTACCTCGGCTCGACGTCTGCCACCGGTGCCACGTTGACCATCAAGCCGGAAACGACCGTCATTTCCACCACCGTGTCGACTGCAACAGTCCCGTTGGGGGGACCCGTCACCATCACTGCAACCATATCGGCATTGCGCAACTTCGGTGCGTTCGCCGGCACCGTCCATTTCTATGACGGGAACGTTGGCACGACGGAGATCGGCACCGTTCCGGTAGCCCAGATCCCCAACAACCCCGCTGGCACCGCCACCCTTGAGTTCGATACGAGCCAGTTCTATGCACTGCATCCAGGCAGCGCGGTCGGTAACCACACGATCACCGCGAGCTTCGTCGCTGCGTCTGGCGGGAACTACGCAGACGTGAACGACGCTGTCGGGGCACCTCTCACGATCACACCCGCACCAACATCGGTGACCCTCAGCGCGAACCCGGCAGCGGCAACGAAAGGTGCCCCGGTTACGCTTACCGCCCAGGTCGCACCAGGTTCATTCGGAGCATATACCGGCGGTGGTATTACCTTCCGCGACGGTGTGACAGTGCTGAACAGCGGCAATGCCGTCAATGTCGATAGCAGTGGCAAGGCCACGTTGACCGTCAACAACCTGGGGGCCGGCTCCCGCAACCTCACGGCCCACTACGACGGGCACGGCAACTACGGGGCTTCCACGACGGACGGGGCGCTGACCCTTTCGGTCCTCTGGCCGACGGTTACGACGATCACGGTGCCGACCACCCAGGTGGTGGCCGGGCCGTCGACCCAGGTCATCCTCTCCACAACGGTGACGTGTCCCCAGTGCGGCGGCAGCACCCCGGTGTCTGGCACCGTCGAGTTCTTCGATGGGGTTACCTCCCTCGGGACCGCAACGCTGCTCAACGGCAGTACGTCGATCCAGGTGAACGTCCCATCCTCATCACCCGGACCAACGGACCTGACGGTCGGCCAGCACCCCTCCCTTGCGGTCCGATACTACGGCGACCCGGCCAACAACTTCGCACCATCCGACTCGCCGCTCGCCCAACTCACCATCTATGCGCCGACGACGACCACCATCGCGGCGTCGTCGACAACCGCCAATCCCGGTTCGGGTAGCACGCTCACGGTGACAGTCAGCAGCCCCTATACGGGGACCGACATCACGGGGAACGTTGAGATCTCCGATTCCGCGTGGCCAGGCAAGCGGTGGACGGTCGCCGTGAACAAGAACGGCAGCACCTTCGAGGCGGTCCAGGTATACCTGCCGCCGACCTCCGACGCCGTCGGAGACCGGACCTTCACAGCGAAGTTCGTACCAGCTGGTGGGTCGTTATTCATCGCGTCCACCACGGCCTCTGGCGTGACCGTGAAGGTCCAGCACCGGACGCAGGTGACACTCAGTGCAAGTCCGACAACGGTGACGTGGGGAGCGGCATCACCCGGAGGGTCATCGACGCTGACCGCGACGCTCCAGGACACGGACGCCTCCAATGCACCGATACCCAACACCAGTTCCATCGAGTTCTACGCTCGCGTTGGCGGAACCGGTCCAAAGGTGACGCTCAACGCTGGCAGCACGGATGGATCTGGCGTTGCAACATTCGTATACACCCCACCAGATGCGCAGAATGAGGCTGTATCGGCTGCATTCATCGCTGGTACAGGGTCAAACTATCTGACAAGCACCGAGTCAACACCGACGACGATCGTCGTTAACCCGGCACCCACCACAATCAACATGTACCCCTCGTCGACCAGCGTGCAATATGCCACGGACATTACCATCACCGGCCACGTCAGCAGCACATCCACGCCTGCCCCGGCAAGCGGGAGTGTGGCGATCTATGACAGCGGAACACAGATAGGTACCGCGAGCGTTGATAGCAGCGGCAACTATAGCTTCAGCACATCCGTGCTGGGATCACCCCTGGCCGTCGGGGGGCATCCGATCAGTGCCAGGTTCCTCGCGGGCGGGAATTATGCGCAATCACCGATCCAGGGGCCGACCACCCTTACAATCACCACCATCACCACCACGATTTCTGCTACCGCCACTGTCAACACAACTAATAAGAAAGTAACGATTAACGTTACTATGAACCCGAACAGTAACCCTGGTGGAACATTTGCCGGGACCATGAGCTTCGTGGATGACCATGCGACACACGAAATCAATACCAGCGGAATCGCAGTTCCATTGAACGGAGTTGTCTCGTGGACAAGCGCCTCGGTAGCATCGGGCACGTACACAGTCACCATCACCTACGTCCCCGGCTCTGGTAGCAACTACGCGGGATCATCGACGGTAACTGCGGCGTTTACCGTCCCGCCATAACTCTAATGATGGCGCAGGGAAACACGGGATCCCGTCGGTAGGTAGATACAGCGCGCGGCGCGGTCTATCCTTCACCGGCGGACTGGGGCCAGCTTCGGCTGGAGGGGGACAAGGTGAAATACGGGCTGCTGCGTGTCGTCACCAGCGATGGCCGGTCGCGGGATTACCTGATCGACCTGCCGTCGCTCATCGTCGGCCGCGCCGACGGCAACAGCATCGTCATCG
>WBZR01000933.1_pt1 | contig 41395 bp, 36 predicted proteins | sample 5204231 | NCBI WGS metagenome assembly WBZR01 (sample SAMN12412403, study PRJNA552823) | activated sludge metagenome | isolation source: activated sludge from anammox sidestream of wastewater treatment plant... | place: USA: Virginia | collected 2017-08 | reverse complement strand
AATGGAGTGTTGCCGGGGCGCTGAACGTTACCAAAATTCGGCTTGCCTATTACTACAACGGCTTTGATGCGTGACAACTATACATTGGAGGACTTTTCTCAGGTCTCCACTTGACAACGCTACTAATTTTTTACAAGCCTTTTCCCTTGCCAAACACTAGCCGTACTAATAGCCATCTTATTTTACGGCTATTAGTACATAGCGCGGCACAGCCGCAACCAAATTTCCTTTATGAAAGCGGGGAGATTGCTTCGGAAAAGGCCCTCGCAATGACAGCGACCATGCACTTTGATGGCACACGGCACGTTGTCATTGCGAGTGAAGCGAAGCAATCTTTCCCTCATAAAAAACGGCACCTCCTGAAAGGGGTTTGTGAAAAAACTTACAGAAAAAAGAAGTTTTTATGGAGTAATACTATAATATGTTTACAGGTAACTTATTATACGGCTATTTGGGCATAGGAATGATTTGCCGGTAATATACCTTGATTACCAAAATATTGCAATACGTTTTACTTTTTCATCAGGACAACGTCAAATATAAGTAGTGTCTGAACGAGAACACGCTTTTTTAAAAAAGCGGCAGGATGGTTTTCCGCTTCCGAAAATCTTTTCTTAAAATTTGCTGCTAGCCTTTTGACAAAGGCAAGCTTCTTTTTCTCATTTTTTTCGTTTTCCCATTATTTTTGACCAGTCTGGACAGACTATCTCCCCGCCATACGGTTTTTTCACGTTTTTAGGCTGCCTTTCGCAGCTTCTCGTGCCTCTTCGCGCCTTCCCCTGAAGCACGTTCCCCAGCTTGTGTAAATTTGCTGCCAGCACTCCCAGGGCACAATACCTCTTAAATGCATGCAACCCCTTGTCCAGGCACCTATCCAAGCCGTGATGCTCCAAGCGATTTGATGTCCGATTCCACCGCAGAGCACCTATGTCTGAGCTTCTGAAATGTCTTGCTCGACTCCTCCGCCTGTCTCTCGGCAACCTGATGCTCTACGAGAAAACCCCATTGATCGCTTGCCACCAGAATGGTATGCCCCAATTCCACCCGCTTGTTTTGCCTTTCCCTTTCCCTTGTACAGCCACTCCATATGCGGCTCAAATAACGAGTGCACCTTCTCTTCCACCGGTATCTGCTCACCCTTTATCACCCTTCTCTCCACAAGCTCAATGTGCTTTTTCAACATCCGGTGAAAATACTCAAGTCTATCGAGTTTACCCCACATACTGTCGCCTGATTTATTGCAAGCGCCCTCCCGTAGATCGCCAGCGTACTCTCCTCATCCAACAAACTTACATTGTACCTGATGCTCTGCCTTGAAAGTCTCTTGCCCTCTCCGCATGTCATCTCTACCCCAAGTATCTGCCTGATAGGCTTATGATGGTCGGCGAAATCATCCAACCGATCATAGTCTGCATCCAACCCCAATCTCACTGCCGATAAGACCAGACGGGCTGGAAAAAATTTGGCGGAGTTTTGCAGGTAATATTGGTTGCGCCTGCACGGCGCTATGGTATAATAATCCGGAAAATACGTACTGGACAATTATCTTACTGAACATGGACTTATGGGGAGGAAGAGGCACATGAAGGTGTTTTTGTCATTTGTGGGAGTGGCAATACTCTTTGGTGTTTTTTGCGGGGGAATACCGGCTCAAAAACTCGATAAAGGGGTAGGGCCGTACGGCGAATTCTGGAAACCAATCCCTACCCAGCGATACTGGGCACCGGACTACTTTTATTCACCGCCGGAAGAACCCAAAGGGGTATATACCGCGGATGAGTGTACGCTCTGCCACAAGGCTTTAAATCCAGGACTCGTTAAGGCATGGGCAGAAAGCAGCCATGCGAATCTCGATAAGCTGCTTGACTACCAGAAAGAGAAATTAGCCGAAATAGAAAAGACCCTGGGGCGGAAACTCACCAAGGTGGGATGTATCGATTGCCACGGCAAGGTGGGAGCGGAAAAGCTGGATCATGAAAAAGAGCTCGTTATGCCAAATTCCGCACTGTGCGGTGGATGCCATAAACAGGAATACGAAGAGTTTGAGTCAGAAAAGCAATACGGTATTCCTGACTGGAAGCCAGGCAGGGAAAGCCATGCAAAGGCCTATGATGCCAATCTGGACGTGGATGTGTGGGCTGCGGTAGATAAGAATATTGTTCAGGGCTGCGATATGTGCCACAATATTCAGCACAAGTGCGACAGCTGTCACACCCGCCACGCCTTTAAGGCCTCTGAGTCCAGGCGTCCGGAGGCTTGCCAGACCTGTCATAACGGACCCGACCATCCTGATATTGAATATTACCGGGACTCCAAACACGGTTCGATCTATTTTACCGAGGGGAAAGACTGGGACTGGAAAAAACCGCTCAAGGACGCCAATTATATTGCGCCCACCTGTCAGTCCTGCCATATGTATTACAAAGGGCAGTATTCTCACAATATGGTCAGAAAGGCCATTATGGGCGAGGGCGACGTATTGTTTTATGACAATGTGTTCAAAGGGATTAAGCCCACCGACTACCTCAGGAACAGCAAAGAATTAATGGCACGGCGCGAGGCATGGATAGAAGTCTGCGTAAAGTGTCATTCTCCACGGTTTTCCCGTGATTATCTTGATTCTATGGATAATGCCTCGGATGCTGTTTTCCAATACGTGAGCGATGCCTACGCCACGATTAAATCGCTTTACGAAGAGGGCATACTCTACCCTATGCCTGAAAACAGGCCAAAAGCCCCTGCCCCCGTTGCGGAAAAGTATCCCGATCTCCTGGGCGGTTTCTACGGTGAATTTTGGGCGAAGAGCGGAAATCCGAGCAGGATTGAAAAGGACTTTTTGTATATGTGGGAAAACGATGCCTTTCTGGTCAGAAAAGGTCTGGCGCACATGAACCCCAACGGCTTTACCTATCTCTCGTGGTCAAATTTGCTCAAGAAATACGTGGATATACAAAGTGAGGCAAATACCTTGCGGCGGTTAGCTGCGTTGGAAAAGAAAGCCAAACTGCGCCCCCGGACAAAAACGAAAAGTAAACAGACGCCCGGCGCAGCAGGGCCACAACAAAATCCTCCGTAGGAGAGGATAGCAACCCCCTGAGTCCCCACAGATAAGAGGGATTCAGGGGAATAAAAAGGGGCAAAAACACCTTTTCTGGAAAATGGGGAAAGAAAAATATTGCGCCGCATGCCATATCGGCAGGTATGAAATGGTGTCCTTCATACAAAATGCAGCGTCATACGCATGAATATCCGATCGTTACAACCCCTTCTTACTTGCCGGTGATGTCTGTAGAGATACCACACACGCCGTAAAGACCTTCCACGGTATCATACATGGGAAATTTTAATGAAATATACGTATGCATCCCGTCGTCATGCGGGGCGAGTTCTTTAACCACCATGGATCGCCGTGTTTCAAGCACCTTTTGATCATTCAGCCGGAAGGCATCGGCATTTTCTTTCGGAAAGAGATCGTAGTCTGTTTTCCCCACAACCTCTTCTTTCGTTACATGGAAGAGTTTTTCGTATTGACGATTGATAAGGAGATAACGGCACGAGGTATCTTTAAGATAAATAACCGCAGACGTGTTATCAAGAATCGCCTGCGACTGTTCTTTGCTCTTGCGCAGCGCCTCCGCAAAGCGCTTGTGTTCTGTGATTTCCTTTGAGAGCGCATCAGCCATAGCATTAAAACTGCTGGCAAGGTCGCCAATCTCATCCCTGCGATTAACCTCTATCCGATAATCCAATTTTCCGCGTCCGAATGTCTCTGCTTTCCTGGCAAAATCCTTAATAGGGCGTGACAGTGAAGTAGCAAATGCTATTCCCACACCCGCCGCCACGGCAGCGCCAGCTATCCCTATAATCAAGGCAATCACACCTATGGTCTTTAATGATGCAAAGACCTCGGCTTCATCTATCTCTGTCAAAAGTGTCCACCCATATTCCGGGATATCCATTGACGTGCCGACAACCGGTACCCCCCGGTAATCCGGATAGATTCCAACCATTTCCTGATTCTTTTCAAGAATCCTGCGAATGGGTTCTGTATCCACAACCAGTTGAAATGGCGCCTGCCCGATAAATCTTGACTCGGTAAGGATTACCTTGTCTCTGTTAACTAAATATGCTTCGCCGGTTTCTCCCAATCCGACGCGATTGGTTGTTATATCATTCAGGCCCGTGAAATAATAAGCATTGATAAGAATACCAAGCGCTTCGGCGTTTTGTTGCGAGCGAATGGGTGCGCTGCTTAAGATACAATTTGCTGCAAGATATGAAGCATGTCGTGGTTTCATATAGGTTTGACCGTAGTCCAAATTCTTCGCTTGCAAAAATATTTCCTGGGCGGACATATCCCTGCCTATTAACGTTTCATTGGTAGAGGCAACAACCTTGCCGTCTCTGTCCGCAATAGCAATTGCGATAAGATGCCCGTCTAACGGCAACTTCTTTTTTGCAAGGTATCTGTTCAGATTGCCAGCGCGGCTTCCTCTGCCAGCATTTTTCCGGATGATTGTCTCAAGGCTGTTTTGTATGAACCCATCGGAGCTGAAATCCGCGGTTCGCATCTTTTTAATCTCCATAAAAGCTTGGATGTGAAGCCTTTTTGAAGCTGCAACTGCCTTTAATTGCTCCAAAACCTGGCGCCGGAGAGTGTGTTTGGCGGTGAGGTAATATATCGTTGAAATGGTCGCTATTGGCAAGGACGAGATGCAGAGGGTTAATACCAGCAATTTGCCCCTAATGGATGCAAGCGGATTCATCGTAGCAATCTCCTGAAATCCTCTCGTTCTTCCTTGAAAATTACCTTCTCGTCAGGCGCGGAATCATTTTCTTACGGAAGAGACCCCTTGCCTGCCAGGAAAGATGTGAGTGCATTATACCACGATATCTGTGTTTGTGCCAGCAATTACTTCGATCCGCCACAAACTGGCAATGGCTTATTTCCTGAGATTTTCAAAGATATACCCGCTTACCCTTATGAAACAGGTTCTTCACAGAAAATCCCTTCCTTCCGGAGTAATTGTTTGCACTGCGCCAGCCTCTCTTCCCTTTCAATTCCTGAGATATAAAATGTCACCTGCGCCATTACCGGAATAGGAGATTTTTCTGCATTCACCGTGTTCAGGAGACGGGCATTCTGGAGCACGGTTCGTAAGCGCCGGGCAGTTCCGGAATTCCCATCGATAATGGTAATCTTATCCCCAACAACATGCGCGATCTCCTTTTTTATCAGGACATAATGCGTGCAACCCAGGACGATGGCGGAAATATCCTCAGCGCTTACTGATGAAAAGAGATGGGAAAGATACGCTTCAACTTCCTGGCTGCAGGACGGATTTCTTTCAATGATCTCCACCAGCCCAACACAGGGAACCGGCACGATCTCAGCGCGATGCTGGTAATGATGCACGAGTTCATTGAACTTCCTGCTTTTCAACGTCAGCGGGGTGGCCATAACAAGAATTTTACCGGCAGATCCAAGTTCCACCGCCGGTTTTATGGCAGGTTCCATGCCAATCACCGGAAACGGACACATCCTCCGGATCTCGTTAATGGCGGCGCTTGTGGCCGTGTTGCACGCGACAACCAGGGATTTAATGCCCATACCGGCAAGAAATTCGGTAACTTTTAGAGAGAGCGACCGGACCGCCTCCTCTGGTTTCGTCCCATAGGGGGAATGCAGGGTATCGGCAAAATAGACAAACTTCTCCCAGGGCAGCGCCTTAATTAACTCAGCGAGGACCGAGATGCCGCCAATACCAGAATCAAAGACCCCTATCGGTGATGGAGTTCCTGGATTTTTCATGAAGCGCTGATACCCAATGAGAAACGATTTTTAACACAGAAAATTATGGGCAATGGGCATGCGCCTGCCTGATCCAAATGCCTTGGAAGTAACCTTGATACCCGGCGCAGCCTGCCGCCTCTTGTATTCATTCCTGTTTACCTTTCTGATAATCTCACGCACAATCTTTTCATCAAACCCCATGCGAATAATTTCCCCGACGCCCCTGGCTTCTTCCACATACGCCTTCAGGATGCCATCCAGCACATCGTAAGGGGGCAGGCTGTCCTGATCGAATTGATTGGGTCTCAATTCCGCGGAAGGGGGCTTGGTGATAGAATTCTGCGGGATAATCTCCTTTTCCCGATTTATATATCGCGCGAGTTCATACACCATCGTTTTCGGGACATCAGAGATCAGGGCCAGGCCGCCGCTCATGTCACCGTACAAGGTGCAGTAGCCCACGGCCAGTTCCGACTTATTTCCCGTGGCCAAAACAAGGTATCCATACTTATTGGAAAGGGCCATGAGGATATTGCCACGAATGCGCGCCTGGAGATTTTCTTCCGTAATGTCAAAGGAACTCCCTTGAAATTCGGTCTCCAGGATTTTCTGGTACGTTTCAAAGGTGTCTTGAATTGGTATGATCTTATAGGAAATACCAAGATTCCGGGAAAGTCTTACCGCATCATCAACACTACCCGGTGAAGAAAATTGGGACGGCATGAGTACTCCGATGACATTCTGATTGCTCAGCGACCCTACAGCGAGCGCCGCAGTTACGGCAGAATCGATGCCCCCGCTCAGGCCAATGACCACCTTCTGAAAACCGCACTTTGTCACATAATCCCGAAGCCCTGCAGTCAGGGCCATATGCACCGTTTCGATATCGGAGTAGGTATTGGGCGGTATTTGCACCAATGGATTTTCTATGTCGGCTACCACCAGGTCCTCCTGAAACATGGATGCCTGGGCGATCAGCTTCCCCCGGGCATTTATTATCATACTGTTTCCATCGAAAACAAGGTCGTCATTGCCGCCCACTTGGTTGATAAAGACAAAGGGGACGTTATATTTCATGGCATCGTGTATCAGCATCCGCAGTCTGATCGTGTCGTGTTTCCCCACGGCAAAGGGTGATGAAGAGACATTAATCATAACGTCTGCACCCTGAGAGATCAGGTTTTTGATCGGATCGATTTCATACCGTGGCCGGGCCCAGAATTCTTCATCGTTCCATATATCTTCGCAGATTGATATCCCCAGCGTGCAATCCATGAACTTTACGGGCACAATCTGATGCGCGGGCTCAAAGTAGCGGCACTCGTCAAAGACATCGTATGTCGGCAGGAGTGACTTGTGATGGACAGAAACAATCTTGTGATCCTGAATGAATGCAGCCGCATTGTGGACCAGCTTGCCATGATGCCGCTTGTTTCTATCGACAAAGCCCACAACGGCTGAAATACCGGATACGTAGCTGGCTATTTTATCAAGAGCCCTGAGGTTGTCGTCTATGAAGGCAGGAATATCAAGAAAATCCTTGGGAGGGTAGCCCGTAACGGCCAACTCCGGAAAGATAACGAGATCCGCGTCCAGATTCCTGGCGCGTTCAATAAAGGAGCAGATTTTTTCGGTGTTCCTTTGAAAATCACCGATTGTTTGATTAATCTGTGCCAGGGCAATTTTCATGCTTTTAATGTAATCGGTAAGGGTGTCTTTCGCAAATAAATTTTTCTTTTGATGTTTCATTGCGCTAAAGAAATTAAAAACCTTGTAATCTTTAATACGTATTGCTAAAATAGCCCCGCTGCTAATGGAAAGAAATTTTCTATCATTTCCCATCATTGTCACGTATCAACGTAACCAATTCCAACTTGTTGAACGGCTTTGCCAGGAGGGCGTATGAGAGACCGAAGAATTGCCTTACTCATAATCATCATAATCTCTGTGTGCACCGTTGCATGCGGATGTAAGAAAAAAGCAAGACTCTACGGCGTAACAACGTGGAACGCAGGCTGCGCGGCCACGAACCTTCCCTGGTGGGATGACATGGGGCTTGCCTGGTATAATGAGATCGCCAATACCGCGCACTCCGGGGCATACGCTCAGGACGGCCAGACCATCGACGGCAATGTCGTAGACAGCCTGTTCACCGATACCGGTCTGGTAAACTGGGGAAACGATCACAACAACATTGATGTTGCAGACGTTGCCCTCATCTTCATGCACGGCAGTGAAAGCAATGACCGCTGGCAGGGCAGTGTCAGGGTCGATGAGGCAGGCGCAGGAGATTGTCAAACCTGGCAGGGGGATATGCGCTTTGGCAACACCAATCTCAAGTTTCTCCATCTCTCCTCCTGCAACAGTATGGACGATAACCAGTGGGCCGACCGGTGGTGGGAATCCTTCAGCGGCCTGCATCAGGTGGATGGTTTTCATGGTTTCATGTGGATCGGGTCGGATCTGGTCAGCGATTACGAAGACTTTGCATCCGATGCCTTCACCGCCACAATCGCAGACGCCTGGCTTGATAATATGTACCATGCGGATATCAGCGGCACGGATGACCAGTGCCCGGTGGCATACGCGGTGGGGGTCAACAGCGATGACACCTGGAACAGAATCGGCGCCGAACGGTATAACAACGTGCTTTCCAATCCCACCAGCGTAGGATACTGGGGAACCATTTATTTCGAGAACTGCGATCCCGCAAACGAAGACACCATCGGCACGGGTATCGATTGAGGAGGAACCAGAAATGAAAATGAAAAGATGCTGCCTTATTATCGTTTCCGTCTGTTTTTTGGCGCTTGCCATGGTGAGGACTACCGTCGCACAGGAAAAAGAACAGACGCCGGTTTCTGATTATTCTGACGTGATCAAAGAATCTCTGCCTGCATGGAACGAAGACGTTCTTAAGGCGCCAAAACAGAAGACATGGACGGAGCGCGCCTCAATGCAATCGTTGATTGAGGCGGTTCGGGACGATGTTCGGGGAAAACAGGAAAATTTTCAGGATAACGAACGGAAGGTGTCCATCGAAAAGGACCGGGGGTATGTCCGGTATATCAATGCACATCGTGGTTACAAACACGGAGTCTCGCCTGCAAAGCCGGTAGCCGGGGATCAGGCTGAAAGGATGATCGTCGAAGCGGTGAAAATCATTGGTGTGCCGGAGGACGAGCTGAAAGGACCTCACGTGGCAACGGTCCTGGGTCAGGGTGGTTCGATTCAGGAAAAGGCAAGGGATGCGGCGTTTGCCAGGGAACAGCTTGTGTATATCGAGCGCACGGTCAACAATCTTCCGGTATTTGCCTCTGAGATTAAGGGGTCGGTTTCGAATTCGGGCGAGATTGCCCGTCTGCTTGTTAAGTGGCCGGATTTTCTGATGGCGGACGTTCAGAAGATAAAGCCGCGGGATCAGGTAATCAGCACTATCCTCAGCCAGATCCGCGAGGCCTTGCAGGGGCAGCCCATTTTTTCGGTCAACATGAAACTCGCTTACACACCCTTACAGACTGAAGGAAAGATCAGGTATGTGCCGGGCATTGTGGTCTCAGTTATTCCCGCGGCAGGAAACGGCATCATGTTTACCGTGCCGGTTGCGGATTAGCCCGCCGGATAGTTTGATACTACTGAATAGCTTCTGTCGGCAACCGGATTTCCTTCTTCTTTGGGTGTTTGGAAAAAACGGAGGAGAAAATTGATGAAAGACGGTTCATTTGATTTCAGGCGTCGCATTCGGATCAAAGGGATTCATTCTTACGGCAAAGGAGAAGAGATAGGGGTAATCGTCCTTTAAATGTCTCATATATTCGAGCCATTCGAAAATGAGCGCCAGGTATGCCCGTTTTATATCGCCAGAAAGATGAGCATAGTCAGCATTTGACAACTTGCTCACGTCAGCCCTTGCGATTAGTTCTTCCGTCAGGTGAGATACCGCCCACAGAAGTTCTGTAAAGGACTCATGTTCCAGCAAATTGGGATTTTCCAGGAGGCGCAATAAAAAATCCCTTTTCTCCACGAGAAAATTCCGCAATTCCGCTAAATTACCATTTTGACTATCCATGCGGCAGTCAAAACTTTTCACGCCTTTGCCGGTGTTAAAAAATTCCTTTTCTGACCAGGTGTTCGTCACCACAAGATTTTCTCTTATTTTGTCAAAGGTGCGGTCAAAATGAGAAAAATACTGTAAGAGTTTTATTCCCATCTCGCTAAAGAAGGCGCCAATTACCATATTCAGTTTTTTCATAACAGCGCGCTTCTCCCGTTCACTGAGCAAGCGATGGATAATGAGGGTAACAAACAAGACCTCTATTGGGACAAATGCGATATCTCCGATCAGAAAAATAAAAATATGATGAGCATCCTGAAAGATTTCATAATGGATAAAATAGAGGAATGCGGATATGGTAACAAGAGACAAACCCAAATAGAGTTGCCAATGCAGACGTTTCATGTGATGCCTTTAGGAAAAATTTTTTTATGCGGATTTTTGTTCGTGACAACCCCGACAAATCAATGCTTCTCCGGTTAACGGTCTCTTCCGCTTTGTAGCCTCATCGGGGTATCGTTACGACACTTCCATCATCCAGGGGATGTCTTCGCTGGCAAAACGAATCGTGGCTTCGGTGGCATAATGGTATTCTGTCCTGAAATATTCATAATGAGACTGTTCAACCCTGGCAAGCATGGCAAACATTTCCTGTTCCTTTCCGTCGGTTGCGGATGCAGCGGCCTTTTGATAAAACGCATATGCCTTGAATTCCGTATCCATAATAATCTTAATAGCGTCTGCAAAGGAAGCCGTCTTGGGTGGGGTTTCAGGCCGTACAATCTTTAATTTTCCCGTTTCCTGCACAACGGGGCGCTGGTGGTATTTTTTCTCATAATACGAGAAGAGCAATTCATAGTGGCTCATTTCAACAGCGGCCATGTCCTCAAACTTGAGACGCACCCCCTTCTCTTCCATCTGGAGCGCCAGGCTTGAGTAAAACCGGCTTGCCTTGATCTCCTCAGAAATGGCTGTTTCCAAAATACTTTTTGTTTCATATGGCATAGCGTGCTATCCGGGAATTTAAACCAGAATTCTTCGCTTGTTTCTCTTCTTCGGAAGACAAGGACAGTCATTCCGTGCGAAGCGTTTGCTGTCCTTGACATACCTGCACTCATATCCACTTGAGTACATGCCTTGTCCCTCCGTTTTCAAAAAACTCCCGTGTTACGAAATTTCAAAGACAGGAGGGGGAATGCGTACTGATTTCCCGTTTAATGGAGGTTATTTTTTTATCCCCTTTAATTTTTCATACTGGGCAAACGATTTCCTGGCCTCCTCATTCAGCCCCTTCTTCTCATAAAGCGTCCCAAGGGTATTGTAAAGATCAATGCTTTCCGGGTTAAGTTCCAACACCCTGGAATATTCATAAATAGCGTCGTCTAAGGCCTCTTTGTGCTCATACACGCGGGCAAGCACCAGATGGAGCGTCGAATATTTCGGATTAATTTCAATCGCGCGTTGCAAGATTTTGACGGCATTATCTGCCATCTTTTGTTCGGTATAGACGACACCAAGGCAAATGTATGTTTTGAAATTGTTTTTATTGAGAGAGATGGCATTCTCCCAGAGCTCGATGGCCTCCCCCGGTTGTTTGTTGTAGTAAGAGACGATACCCATCTCAAAATAGGTGTCGGGCTTTAACGCAATATTCATTTCTTCAATGCGCCGCAATTTATTTTTTATCGCCACCAGTTTCTTTAACGTATTGGCATCCACTATCCGGTTTTTGGTTTCAGCAATGATCAGAGAAGGAATGAATGCCTTTTTTCTTTCCAATACGAGCGTTTCCTCCAGCATTTCTTTCTCTTCCCTGATGAAATCGGTCGCTTCCTTCAGCGTCGTTTTCAGGCCGAGATTTTTGTCTTCCAGGAGAGATGTTTTTTGTTCCAGCGTTGTGATTTTTTGTTCGTAATCGCTCTTTACCTGCTGTTCTTTGGCCAGAGATTCTTCCTTCAGGCGATTTTCCAAATCAGCAGCTTGTTTTGTGAGTTCATCTTTATGAACATAATCATTCCTGAAAGACGTTAGTTTTTGTTCATAATCGTTTATCTTGTCATCGTAAATGGATTTTGACACATATTCCGTGGCTAATTTTTTTTCATACGCATCCACGGCATTCTCGTGAATTTTCTTTTGTTTGTCGCGGGTAAATTTGAGGGAGTTTATCAATTCATCTTTCTCTGCAAGCAGGGTATCGTAGTAAGGTTTTTCCTTAAAAAACCAGTAGCAAAAAAGCGCAACCACGGAAACGCCAAAGGTCGCAATCAGAATAACAGAAAGCTGTTTGTCCGTTTTGATGAAGGTGTTTTTTGAAGAGGCGGAAACTATTTTTTTGACATCTTTAAGACGGTTCAATACGTTTTCAAAGGACAATTTCATATGGTCATACTCCTATGCCGGTTGTTTTGAGAAATGACGAAATTTCATTTGTGAGGGTCATGGTGAGCCAGATACCTTCTGTCTTTGCTGATGATTCCCGACATTTTGGTTTTTTTCCTCCGCCGCAGGTAGCCGGTTTTTTCCAATCCGCGAAAGAGATCATCCAACATTGAATTCGGTTGCCGGTGACGGCTCGTGTGATATTTTATCGGAGAAAATTTTCCTGAGTATGAGATTATCCGCCTCTTCCTGGCCCATCGGGACAACCTCAATAACCCTGTGAGGAACGTCATTTTTCACCTGCCGCAGGGAAACTTTTGAAGTGGGTAAGACGTGTGATTTTCCGTACCGCGCGGTGACGCGTGCGGCAAGATATATCTTTTCTTCCGTGATCTCACCGCGCAAAAGGGTGAGAGGCCCAGGCATATCGACCAGCGTCAACAGAATATCTCCTTCCTGCGAAAGGGATTCGATCCTTGCGTTGTCCTCTTCATTTCTCCCGACGATGGCTTTCGTTTGCTGGTCAAGCCTGAAATGTCTTCCCACTTTTAAAAGGTTGACGTCATTTACCCCGGCGTCGCAGGAGTTGACCAGATCTCTCATGCGGTGCGCAAATTCAGGGTCGGTGAGCAGGCAGCCGCCCGCGGAACAGGGATAATCTTTGATTTGAAACACATCCGCAAGCTGTATCTGATCTTTCCGGGAACGTCCGCGAATCTGAAGCAATTTCTCCCGGTCGACCAGGCCTGTTTTCTCAGGGATCGTGGGCTCCATATGTTTGGCGCATAAAGGCCTCAGGACAAGCCCGGTAAGGTTTGCCTCTTTGTCAATAATCTTCATGGCTTCCTTCCGCTGAGACATCGGTCTCTGTCCCAGCACCTCACCCGTGATGATAAAGTCTGCGCCGATTTCCCGCATATATTCGCCCGCAATCCGAAAGATATTAATCCGGCAATCGATGCAGGGGTTCATGTTTTTCCCGTATCCAAACTTCGGTTTCTTGACAAGTTCAAGGAATCGTTCGGTCGTGTTAATGACCTTGATCGGAATTCCAAATTTTTCCGAGACCTTTACTGCCTCAAGTTTACAGCTGCCATGCGACGTGCAGCGACAAAATACCGTTACAAAATTGAGCGCGATGACCTCAATCCCTTGCTGCTGGATAACACGGATAGCCAGGGTGCTGTCCAGACCGCCCGATAATAGTGCTAATGCCTTTGCCAATAGTAAACTCCTTTGATAACCATGAATTTCCGTTCTTAAAGCTGGTAATGTGTTTTGAAATTCTAAACCATTCTATGGGTATCTTTCAAATAAAAAATGGAATTTGACTGTTTCAGAACATCATGTTACACTGTTTTTTTATGTAATATACTCTACTGGTACATGACAACTTGCTCAGTTTTTCCAGCTTGCTTCAAAAGGGTAATGATAATACGACAACCAGCGGTAGCAGGGAGTTTTTACAGTGACAACCCAACCCAGCTGCAGAGCGATATAGAAGGTTTTGTGGTCAGGGATTGTGATAAACAGCCCGTTTTAGGCGTAATCTCCCCGCATGCCGGGTATATTTATTCAGGGCGCGTCGCAGGAAACCTTTACTCAAGGATTACTATCCCTGATACCGTAGTTATCCTGGCGCCCAATCATACCGGTTACGGGGCGCCTTATTCCATCTGGCCCGGCGGGCAGTGGCGCACCCCGCTTGGAGACGTAACGATTGATGAAGTGGTTGTGGAGGAATTGACCGATGCCTGCAGCCTGCTTGAAAAAGACCGTGCGGCACATTTGTACGAGCATGCCGCTGAGGTGCAGATACCCTTTATCCAGTACTTTAATCCCCGCAGTGAAATTGTGGTGATCGTTCTCTCTGCCCGGAGCGTTGAAGACCTTAAAAACATAGGAAAGAAGCTATCTCAGGTATTACAGAAATTACGCCCTCATGCCCTTGTGGTGGCCTCGTCCGACATGACGCATCATGAATCACAGGCATCGGCTAACCGAAAGGATAAGATTGCCATTGGCGAGGTTTTAGCCATGAATGAGGACGCGTTATACAGCAAGGTGCGTGAAATGAACATTACGATGTGCGGTATTTATCCGGCAGTTACCATGCTGGTTTGCTCAAAGGAACGGGGGGCGAAGAGGGCAGAACTCGTCCGGTACGAAACCAGCGGCGATATTACCGGCGATTATGACCACGTCGTAGGCTATGCAGGAATAATAGTGCGGTAAAAGGGGGAGGCGCTTGATTTTTTTACATATAGATTTTGTTTCTTTCCGGTTTGTCCAAGAGAGGAGAAAATAAGGTATGGTAATGATTCCAAAAATTAAATTAACTATTAACGGCAAAACCGTAGAGGTGAATAAAGGGAAAACGGTTCTGCAGGCGGCCAACGCCGTCGGCATTCAAATTCCAACCCTGTGCCATGATCCGCGTCTTGAGCCTTTTGCGGCATGCCGTGTCTGTATGGTGGAGGTGGAGCGGGGGAAGTCGAGCGCACTCATCACTTCATGCAGCACCGAGGCTACCGATGGGATGGTAATCTGCACGAATTCCGATAAGGTGCTAAAGACACGAAAGATGGTTCTGGAGCTGATCCTTTCTGACCATCCCAAGGATTGTATGACCTGTGATAAATGCGGCGCCTGTACGCTACAGGACCTTGCATATGAATATCAGGTGCGGGATAGCAGGTTCTTTGAAAAACCCGACGGTGGGGTTACCGAAGATGAAAACCCTGCTATTCAGCAGGATACCAGCAAGTGCATCCTCTGTGGCCGCTGTGTCCGTATCTGCGCCGAAGTGCAGCAGGATTATGCGATTGACTTTAAACATCGCGGATTTACGACGGAAACCGGTCTGCCCTTTGGAAAACCGCGGCGCGAGACGAGCTGTGTCCTCTGCGGCCAGTGTGTGTCCACCTGCCCCGTCGGTTCGTTGGTGGAAAAACAGGCCGTTGGAAAGGCGAGGGACTGGGAACTGAAACAGGTAAAAACCACCTGTGCATATTGCGGCGTAGGTTGCACGATGTATTTAAACGTAAAAGGGAACGAGGTTGTGAAGGTGACCTCAAAGACGGGTTCTATCCCGAATGACGGAAATCTCTGCGTGAAAGGGCGATTTGGCTATGACTTTGTCCATCACCCCGACCGGCTGAAGCAACCGCTCATAAAGAAGAACGGAAGATTTGAAGAGGCAACATGGGACGAGGCGTTCGACTTTATTGCCGGTAAATTGAATGACATAAAGGCCAGATACGGACCTGATACGATAGGGGTATTCAGTTCTTCGCGATGCACCAATGAAGAGAACTACCTGGCGATGAAATTTGCGCGGGCTGCGATTGGCACGAACAACGTAGACCAGTGTGCCCGGACTTGACACGCACCATCCGTCGCCGGTCTGGCGATGTCATTTGGCAGCGGTTCAATGACCAATTCCATCAGTGAAATCAAGGATTGCAAACTCATCTTCCTCATCGGTGGCAATCCCACCGAGGCGCATCCGATTGTAGGACTGGAGATGAAAAAGGCGCTCAGCAAGGGGTGTGTCTTTATCGTTGCTGACCCGCGCCAGATATGGTTTTCACAGCACGCAAAGTTATATCTCCCTTTGAAACCTGGCACAGACAACTGGCTGTTAAACGCAATGGCGCACGTCATCCTTGAGGAGGGCCTCGAAAACAAGGAATTCATCAGGACGCGGACCGAAGGTTTTGAAGAACTAAAGGAATTTCTGAAGGATATTACACCTGAAAAAGCCTCGGAATTTACCGGTGTTCCTGCTGAAGACATCAGAAAGGCGGCAAGAATGTATGCCCAGTCGGAGAAGTCCGCAATATATTACACCCTGGGCATTACGGAACATACATGCGGAACCGACAATGTACGAAGCATCGCAAATCTCGCCTTGTTAACCGGACACATTGGGAAACCGAGCACCGGGGTGAACCCCATCCGCGGGCAAAACAACGTCCAGGGCGCCACAGACATGTGTTTGCCCGATAAATTGCCTGGATATCAGCCGTTTTCGGATCAAAAAGTTGTGGAAAAATTCGAAAAGGCCTGGGGCGTTACTTTGAACAAGACTCCGGGGAATACATCGCCAACCATGTTTGAACGTATGAATAAAGGGGAATTTAAGGCGTTGTATGTCATCGGGGAAGATCCTATTATGAGCGAACCCAATCAGAAATATACCATCAATGGATTAAAAAACTTAGAGCTTCTGGTCATACAGGATATTTTCATGTCAGAGACAGCCAGGTATGCTGACGTAATCTTGCCGGCCACAAGTTTTGCGGAGAAGGACGGTACCTTTACCAACACCGAACGCCGTGTACAGCGGGTGCGCAGGGGGATCAATCCTGTTGGAAATGCAAAGCCTGACTGGAAGATCACCTGTGAGCTGTCCACCCGTATGGGGTATAAAATGGATTATCCTTCTCCCAAAGAGGTATGGGACGAAATAGCCAGTCTTGTGCCCATGCTTGCAGGCATTAATTATGGACGGATCGAACAGAACGGCATTCAATGGCCATGTCCCGACGTAAAACATCCCGGAACAAAATTCCTGCACGAGGGCAAATTCCCGCGTGGTCTGGGCAAGTTTTTTGTGCTGCCTTACCGCGCCCCTGCTGAGAGCCCGGACAAAGATTATCCATTATTGTTAACCACGGGGCGTACCCTCTATCATTACGGTGCAGGAACGATGACCCGCCGGTCGGCCGGCATTATTCATAAGACAAATGACTGTTTCGTTGAAGTACACCAGGCGGATGCCGGGGAACTGGGCATCTTTGACGGTGAAATGGTAAAGGTTGTTTCTCGCAGAGGGGAGATAACGGCCCGTGCCGAGGTCTCTGACAAGGTAAAACAGGGTGTCATCTGGATACCCATGCATTTTGCGGAGGCCGCCGTGAATAAGCTGACCATGGACGCCTACGACAACATCACCCAGACGGCCGAATATAAGGTCTGCGGGGCAAAGATTGAAAAGCTATAAAAACTGCGTTTTGCAAAAGACCAGGATGCGCCTGGCGCAGCCAGCGGCAGCGCCAGGCAATCAGTTTATGAATCAATAACCCTTAATATTCCGGAGGCAATATGAAGACTTTTAAACAGGTTCTTTTAACCTCTGCAATTGTATTTCTTTCCTTTATCGCCGCAACGTCTTTGTTCGCCGGCGTTGGTGAGCACCTTCCTCCAGACCATTGGGATTACGAAGGTGAAAAGGGACCCGACCATTGGGGTGAGCTAAAACGCAAATATTGTAAGTGCAGGATCGGAAATATGCAGTCGCCAATTAATATTTCCATAACAAAAAAGGCCAAACTGAACGACATCATCTTTCATTACAACCCAACCCCCTTAAGGATCATAAATAACGGCCATACCATTCAGGTCAACTATAAAAGAGGAAGCTCAATTTCTATCGGTCACAGGACGTTTGAACTTATACAGTTTCATTTTCATACACCAAGTGAACATTTAATAAACGGAAAATCTTACGCCATGGAGGCGCATTTAGTACATAGGGGAAAGCATGGAAGATTAGCGGTTGTTGCCATACTCATTGAGGAAGGACATGGAAATGCATTCATTGAAACACTGTGGAGTAACTTTCCGAAAGAAATGGGTGAAGAGCATATTGTCTCTGATGTAAGGATATGCGCAAGCCAACTCCTTCCGAAGAATACCACAGCATACTATAAATATACTGGTTCTCTTACCACCCCACCGTGCAGCGAAATTGTGAGTTGGTTTATCTTGAAGTCGCCAATTGAGGTATCAAAAACGGAGTTGAGCAAGTTTACCTCACTGTTCAAACATAACGCAAGACCAATTCAGCCCGTTCATGGACGGGTCGTTAAGGAAAATTTGGTTCATTCGTAAAAAAATTGAGAGATGATGCTCTCAACCATAGGAGCAGAATAATAAACGAGAGAGTTAATTATGCTTACCACATTGAGATTATTCCCCGTGATTTAGAGAAGACTGTGGGCTTCTACAGACTCCTTGGTTCCAGCGTTAAACAAAGATAGAAAGTGGTAAGCGATAAAGAAAATCGTATCTATCCGTGACACATTTTATAACAGAAGGAGGACGACCATGTTACGGTACGCTGCAAGCTGTCTTATTCTCATAGCGGTATTCCTGCCAGTAGCCCTTGCCGCAGACACCAAGAATGTACCAAAGGCCATTGCATGGGAAAAAAGCCTTGATGATGCCGTTGCAAAGGCAAAGGCTGAGCATAAGGGTATTTTGCTGGACTTCTTTGTTCCCACCTGAACCGGTTGCAAAACCCTGGGTGCCGTGACGTACCCTGATGCAGCAGTAAGAGAATTCATCAATAAAAATTTCATTCCTTTACAAATCAACGTGCAAAGCGGTTCTGATCTTCCCGGCAAATACCGGGCATTCTGGACCCCAACAATTCTTGTGTTAGATTCCCTGGGCACCGAATATTACCGGTTTAATGGTTTTTTGCCACCTGAAGAATTCCTGCCGCAATTACACTTTGGATTGGCTTTCATGGCGCTGGAAAGACAGGATTACAAGACTGCCAGTGCACAGTTGAAAGCAACGGTTGACCGGTATCCCAGGAGTGACATTGCCCCGGAGGCACAGTATTGGTATGGTGTTTCAGAATACAAGGGTTCTCACAACGTGGATGCGTTATTACAGGCATGGAGGAAAATCAGGAAAGATTATCCTCAAAGTATTTGGGCAAAGAAGGTGTCCTTTGTAAAGGATTGATTCTTTAGGTTTCTTTCCAGTCAATCAGTCGGGGAATCTTTGCGGGAGGGGTACAACGGATAATCTCAGCCAGGAGTTTCTCAGGGTCGTGAGATGTCATAATCAAACGGCGATGTTTGGTCTGTATGAAGCGTTCCTTCAATACGTGCTGGATAAAGGCCAGCAGCAGATCAAAATAGCCGTCTGTGTTGAGCAGTCCAATGGGTTTCGTATGGAGACCCAGTTGTGCCCAGGTGAGTATCTCAAAAAGCTCATCGAATGTGCCAAAACCGCCGGGCATGGCAATGAAGGCATCGGAGAGTTCTGCCATCATAGCCTTTCGCTCGTGCATACTTGATACCACGCGGAGTTCCGTCAGGCCGGCGTGGGCAAACTCTTTCGAGACGAGGGCATGGGGGATTACGCCAATAACCTCACCCTTCTCCCGCAAAACGGCATCCGCGATCTCTCTCATCAGGCCAATACTCCCCCCGCCGTAGACAAGCCCGATTCCCTGCGCGACCATGACCTTGCCAAGTTGCCGGGCAGCGGCGGTATATTCTGGCCGTGCGCCACGCCTGGAGCCACAAAAGACACAGATACGTTTTATCGAAGGAGTATCACCCATAGATCTTTTGTAACAATCTAGCTTTTTGAAAAATTCTCTCCATAAATAATATTGTCTTGTAGGGGCAGGTTTAAAACCTGCCCCTACACGGCATGGTAAACATCGCCTTTATTGGGATTTTTCAAAAAGCTAAATTGTATGATCTTTTATATTTTGGCGCCGGTCTTATACAAGGTGTTCAGGATGTTCATGGCCAATTCCATTGCCTGATCCTTTGTCAGGAGCAATTCATAGTCATCGGTATCTTTTTCACCTTCCACAACAATTTCAATCCCCTCTGTTCTCGCGACAACGACAATCTTTTTCTTCTCGTCCATACCGGCCATCCTTTCTTTAAAAACATTTCTGCTGGATTTTGTGCTTCAGAATTTCCATTTTCAAATGAGCGATGGAACCGCTCGGATCAAGATCCTTTGGGCAAACCTCCTGGCAGTTGAAGACGGTATGGCAGCGCCACACGCCGTGTTCGTCGTCTACCATCGCCAGACGCTCTTCATGCGCTCCATCCCTGGTGTCTGACACAAACCGGTCTGCCGTAAGAAACGCCATAGGGCCAAGATATTTTTCGTGCAATGCAGTGACCGGACACGAGGAATGACAGCAGGCGCAGAGGATGCAATCGATCAGCGCGTCCACCTTTGCTCTTTCTTCCGGACGCTGCAATCGTTCCCCACTTGCGGGAAACGGCTTACCGGGCATCAGGTATGGCTTCATCTGTTCATACTTTTCCCAGAACGATTTCATGTCCACCACCAGGTCTTTCACCAGCGGCATATGGGCAAGGGGACGAATGGTAATCTTGCCCGATTTGAGTTTCAGTACCGGGGTATTGCAGGCAAGGCGATACTTTCCGTTGATATGCATGGCGCACGAACCACAGATGGCCGCCCGGCAGGAAGACCGGAACGCAAGTGAATCATCCAGCCGCTGCTGAATGTAGTAAAGCCCCTCTAATACCGTCAGGTCCTTCCGGAGAAAAGGGATTTCATATTCCTGAAAGTATGGCTTCGCATCCTGTTCCGGATGAAACCGGAAAATCTGGAAAACAACCGTTTCGTGTGTTTGCATGAGATCACTCAAACAAGGCGTTTACAAAGGCGTCGGGGTCGAATTTTTCTATATCATCCGCTTTTTCACCAATCCCGACGTATTTCACCGGGATGTTGATTTCATTCCGCATCCCCAGCACAAAACCACCCTTTGCCGTGCCGTCCAGCTTTGCCAAAAATATCCCGGTAACGTCTACTGCCTGCTTAAACAGCTTTGCCTGGGAAAGCGCATTTTGTCCCGTGGTGGCATCGAGCACCATAAGCACCTCGTGAGGTGCGCCGGGAATCCTTTTGGAAATAACCCGCTTCATTTTGCTCAGCTCGTTCATAAGATTTTCATGAGTATGAAGACGCCCTGCGGTGTCTACAATCACCACATCAATGCCCCGTGCAATGCTTGCCTCCAGAGCATCATACGCCACGGCAGCGGGATCAGAGCCGGTTTGGTGTTTCACAATCTCCGCCCCGATGCGCTTGCTCCAGATGTCCAGTTGCTCCACGGCAGCAGCCCGAAAGGTGTCGCTTGCGGCGACCATGACCTTCTTGCCGTCCTGAATAAAGGTATTGGCGAGTTTAGCAATCGCCGTCGTCTTACCCACGCCATTAACCCCAACAACCAGAATAACGGTTGGGGGAGCGGGGGCATAATTGATGGTGGTTTGAAGGAACCGCAGACTTTCTTTCAATTTGTCTTTGATAAAATCATGTATCTGAGAGGTCTCCGTTATGGTCTTCGATTTCCACGCCTCGCGTAACTCATGCATCAGGCTTTGAACCGCCTTTGCGCCAATGTCTGCACCGATCAGGATATCCTCTAATTCCTCAAGGACGGATTCATCGATCCCTCTCCTGAAGGCGAAGAGGCCTTTTAACCGTGACCAAAAACGGGTGCGGGTTTTCTCCAGGCTCTTTTTGAGTCTTTCTTCTACAACGGGAATTTCTTCCTGTATGGCAACCGGCTCTTCTCCCAGAATGATTTCTGGCAACGGAAAAGCCAATTCTTCGGGAGTTATCAGGGTCTGGCTTCGCGCTTCACCTTTGTCATCTGGCGCTTCTGTGACGTCTACGGCCAATTCTTCCGTGGTTGCAGAGACGCCCTTTTCGGCTATCAGTATCTCTGTTTCCGAAGAAACAGAGACAAGTCGTATCGTGTCGCCTTCCACAATAACCTTTTTGGGAGGCTCAAAGGTAAACGTCTTAATTCTTGTCCAAAAACTCCGCCGGGGTTTTCCGGCGGCATTTCCCTGTTGTTGTGCTGCATCAGGCGATTGTTTTCTCCCGCTTTCCTGTGAAACAAGCGTCTTCGGTGTCTCTCGCTTTTTTTCTCCTGCGGTGTGTTTCTCTTTTTTTGACGGGTGTTCCATCAGGGTGTTACCTCCATGATATTTTTAGCGGGCCGGGCATCTTTGTCTCAATTTATCAACTAGGTCGCCCGGGATGGTGATTTTGGCAATGGGACAGTCGAGCCTTCTCTCACCATGAAAATCCGAACCACCGGTTACTGCAAGGTCATATTTCTTTGCAACCTTAAGGTACTTCCTGACGGTCTGGGGGGAATGCGAGGGATAATATACCTCAATCCCCTGCAAGCCGTATTGTACCAAATCTCCGATAATGTGGTCTCTTTGCGTGAGTCCCGGATGCGCCAGCACCGCCACCCCGCCGGCATCCCTGATGAGTTCAATGGCCTGTTGCGACGTCAGGGTCTTTTTCGGGACATATGCGGGCTTGTTATCTCCTATATATTTGGTAAATGATTCGATAATCGTCGCGCAATAGCCGTGTTTCCAGAGCGTTTCCGCCACGTGCATGCGACCCGGGGACCCTTGCCCGGCGAGGGCAAGAATTTCCTGCGCATCAATATCAACGTGAAGCGCATGCAATTTGTCCACCATGTCGTGAATGCGATTCACACGATCATCGCGGGATTGTCGTATCATTTTTTGGAGGGAAATGTTATTCACATCGATAAAATAGCCCAGGATATGCACCTCGGACGGGCTGAGGTATGAAGAAAATTCTATACCGGAAATAATATGGATATTTTTCCCTTGTCCGTAACGAAGGGCAATGACAAGCCCATCAACGGTATCATGATCCGTAATCGAAATCGTAGAGACGCCGCGGCGCAGGGCGTCATCGACAACTTCTTCCGGTGTCATGGTGCCATCGGAATAATTGGTGTGGATATGGAGGTCGGCGTTCCCATACTGGACTTCCGATACATTCTGAAGAGGGGGAGGGCACGCTTCTCCCTTCACTTTTCCGTCTCCACCCTGGGTATAAATCTTATCTAGGATTCCGTTCACAAACGTTCCGGAGTTTTTAGTGCTGAATTTTTTGGCAAGCTCTATTGCCTCGTTAATTGATACCTTGGGGGGAATGTCGTTCCGGTACAATAATTCGTACACTCCCAAACGGAGAATGTTTTTGTCGATAATGGCCATGCGCCGCAATTCCCAGTGCTCAGTAACCATCGATATTTTTTCATCAATTTCTTTCAGGTGTGACCGGCAACCGTTGGTGAGCGCTATCGCAAATTGGTAAACGTCATGCTTTTCCGTGCTCCTCTTACAAAAACTCTCTATCTCACCAAGGATTTCATCACCACGCAGATCAAGTTGATACAGGGCCTGAATGGCGAGTTCGCGTGCAATTGTTCTATTGCGCATGGGTCATCTTTTTGTAAGAGTCCGAACTACGGAGTCACACAGGAGATCCGCTGAAATGAGCAGAAACCGAAGGGATCATGGTTTTTTCGCCGTTTTTCCACCGGCTGATATCTGATCAATGAGATTTGCCATTTCTATTGCCGACAAAGCGGCTTCCGCCCCTTTGTTTCCCGTCTTTGCGCCAGCGCGGTTAATGGCCTGCTCCAGGGTTTCCGTAGTAATAACGCCATAAATGGTTGGAACACCCGTCGTCAGTCCCACGTGAGCAATGCCCTTGGCAGACTCGTTTGCGACATAGTCAAAATGGGGGGTTTCTCCACGAAGAATGGCGCCCAGACAAATCAATGCGTGATATTTGCGACTCTCCGCCGCCTTCAGCGCCGCAATAGGTATCTCACAGGCGCCCGGCACCCAAAAAATATCGATATCTTCATCTTTTACACCATGCCTGGTCAGACCATCAAGTGCGCCATCCAATAACCGCTGGGTGATGAAGTTATTGTAACGGCTAACGATGATGCCAAACACCTTTCCAGCGCCCAGTACATTTCCCTGAAATTCCTTTGCCATACAAGGTCCTCAAGTTATGAGTAGGGTGGATTAAGGCGTTGGCTTTTACGCCGAATCCACCACAACTATTTCCTGGAAAGGTGGATTCGCTCTCGCTTAATCCACCCTACCGTAAACCAGCTTAAATAAACTGAAAATTCCTATACACTCTAGTTAATTAGGCTGCCTTTAGCAACGACTTTTCAGCTCCCCTCTAAAAAGAAGGGCTGGGGGGGTTATGGTTACTTACACGCACCTAAATCCCCTCTCAAGGGGAAATCATCAGCTTGAAATTCTTCTGCATCCATATACATACAAATACCCCAATTTTTCAGCTAGACAGTGAAAAATAATAGCATAGATCAGCAAATCTTTCAAGGCTTTTCTGTCGGGCAACGCCCCCCAGCCGGTCACTCTGCGCAATGGAATGCTCATTGTGCCGTTATCAGTCAATTCCTCATGGCAAACCGCCGAATTGTTCCTTGTAATTTGAGAAATATAGCGGTATGATACTACCTTTATTTTCGTACCGCAGGAATAATCATTCCGTATTGGCACAAAACCATGGGAACAGGATGTGGAAGAAACAAAGCCAGAAAACGCAGCATCTGAAACGGAAGGCTTGAGAATGCCGCTAGGCGCGCATCTTGAAGAGTTGCGGCGCCGGGTCGTATATTCTCTTATCGCTATCATTCTCTGTTTTATCGTGTGCTGGTTTTTTAAAGTGCAGATACTGGACATGGCAAAGAGGCCCCATAAGTTTGCCATGGAAAAGGTTGGCCTCTCAACAGAATTGCAGGTGCTGAGCTATCAGGAGGGCTTCTATGCGTATATGAAGCTGTGCTTCATAACGTCGGTTTTCTTCGCCTATCCCTTTGTGATATACCAGATATGGCAATTCGTGAGCGCCGGGCTCTACCAGCGAGAGCGACGGTACGTGCTCTTGTTCCTCCCCGTTTCCTATGCAGCATTTGTGGTGGGAGGGCTTTTTGGCTATTTCCTGCTCATCCCCTTTGGTCTGCAGTTTTTGATCGGCATTCTTGGCCCCGGCATTCAGCCAATCATTACCATGCGGGACTACGTCTCATTTGTTTTCATGCTGACCGTGGCGCTGGGACTGGTATTCCAGTTGCCGCTCGTCATGCTGCTCCTCTCAAAGATCCGATTCATTACCCCGGATAAATTTATCGCATGGAGAAAGTATGCCATCCTGGCAATATTTATTATTGCCGCGATCGTCACGCCGCCCGATCCTTTTACCCAGTCCATGACCGCCATTCCCATGATTGTCCTCTATGAATTGGGCATCCTCATTGCAAGGCCTACCAGGAAAGGATTTTTCTTTTTAGGCGGCATCGTTGGGGGAGGGATCATGATATTGCTGGCGTTGTATTTTTATTTAACCTACAAGGGCGGTGACATCAACCTGTTCGATACCCGGGGAGAGGTTCAATTTTTGTACCCGGAAGGGCAGGCATGGGAAGAGGTATCAAACCACAGCCATTTCCGGAACGGTATTACCCTGAAGACCGGCAGCGAAGGAAGAACTGCCCTGTCTACAAAGAAGGGAATTGACATGAGTATGGACGCAAATACCGAAGTGCATATTGCTGATTCCTTGAAGATAAGGCTCAAATCAGGCCAAATCCTCGTCTCCGTGAAAGGGTCGGAAATACCCCTGGAAATCGATACACCAAATGGACGGATCAGAACCGAAAGGGGTACCTTGAACATTGTGGCGAAGGATTTTCTTACCGTCGTGACTGCAGTAAAGGGCGATGCCGTTCTGGTCATGGAAGGTGAAGAAAAAAAGTTGCTGGAGGGACGGCAGCATAAGATGTCCATCGGCGGTGAACCGGTCGACATCGGGGCGATTATCAATTGGTCTGAAGGAGTGCTCAACAAACCGGATGGAAAAGAATAATATTTAGCGCCTTGCAAGGCGCTAACAAACCGGGTATAGTGGTTGCATTGTTGGGAGCATCCAAGAAATACAGGAATCACTTCTTTCTCTGCATCATGAAAAATCGCGTATCGCATTAAAAAGTGTGCCATGACACACTTATGTAACGTCACACAAGTGTGTCATGGCACACTTTTTTACGTATCTTTTCAACAAACCGCTCACCTCCATTTTTATCATTCAAATTACAACCTCAATTTAAAAAAGAGGTTACATCAAATATAACATTCACAGCATTTATTTATCTCTTTGCGGCATTTTGCTTGCTGTTTAATCAATAACTCAATTGAATAACCGTGTATATCACGAAAAGGTAAACCCTGAGTGATCAGGGGGCGCAAAGTAAAGGATCTTCAATTGCGTTCTGAGTTTTGATTTTAGAAACGATTTGAGAAGATGGCCTTACTGCCGAAGATGTGTCGCACACTATCTTTGCAGTAAGGCCTTTGTTTTTTAAAGGATGTTCGGCGGATTGTGCTATACCGCAAAAAATCTTTCTTTTCCCCTTTTTATGGAGACATGTTTACAAGTTTTTCTACACCCCCACCTGACTTCGTCGTGAGCGCACAGTTGAACGACAGAGGGACATGGCGGTGGTGGTTTTGCTGCGTTATGGTTTTTTTCATAACTTTTCCGTATGCTACTAATTTTTTTATCGTATTAGGAGTTTCAAGGTTTGAGATTCTTCGTCCGTTTCACTCCCTCAGAATGACACCGTTTGTCATTCTGCGGGAAGCGAAGAATCTCATTAATGTATAGAAATCTTAAAGTTGCGGTTGTAGGGCGACAAGGCTCGTCGCACTACCTTGAGAAAGTCGCCGAAGGCAGCCTAATTAAATGTATAGGAATTTCAATGTTTGTTGTAGGGGCGAAGCATTTGCTGATATCAGATTTGAATGTCATCTTATATCCTGGACAGCAAATGCTTCGCCCCTACGTGTGATCGTAAACAAAGTAGCCGAAGGCTTAATTTAAGGATGGTTTAATTATGAATACTATTTTATTATGTCTCTTCAGCCCAAAAAAGTATCTATGTCTCATCCTGCCGGTATTGTTATTCTGTCTTTTTGTCAACGCCTCTGCCCACCAGGAAATATCAAAAGAAAAGAACGCTGGCGGAGGACGATTTGCGCGGGACAGTTTGCCACCCAGGCAGTATTTTGAAGACCTTGCGATCCGGCGTTATGCGGTCGTAGTCGGCATATCAGATTACAAAGACCCGGGAATAGCCGATCTGAAATATGCGGATGCCGATGCGCAGGCATTTTATGATTTTCTTACCAGCCCGGCCGGCGGTGATTTTCAGAAAGACCAGGTATTGCTTCTGAAGAATGAGCAGGCGACCCTGAAAAACGTTACCCTGGCCATCACCAATTTTCTTAAAAGGGCAAAAGACCCTGATTTTGTCGTCATTTTCATGGCATGTCACGGCGAGCCCGAACCAGACCGCCCCGGCAATCTCTACCTGCTTATGCATGATTCCGAGCCCGGCAGCCTGTCTGCAACTGCCTATCACATGGAAAACGTCAACGCCGACATGAAACGATACGTTGCGGCAAAAAGACTGATTTTCTTTGCCGACGCCTGCCACAGTTCCGGGCTTACCGGGGAAATGACAAGCACCAGGGGAGGAGCAAATACGATTCATGCGGCGCTTTCCACCCTCAGGGCAACGAGAGAGGGGTGGGGAATTGTCAGCGCAAGCAGAGCGCGCGAGGTCTCCGTAGAGTCCAGCCAGTTTGGCGGCGGTCACGGAGCATTCACCCATTACCTGCTCGAAGGATTAAAAGGAAAGGCCGACGCAGAAGGAAACAAAAACGGCATCGTTACCCTTGTGGAGGCATTCGATTTCGTAGAAGAAAACGTAAAGAAGGCAACGCACAACGCCCAGCACCCCGATATCTCGGGAAATTTTGACAACAACCTTCCCCTGGGATTCCCCGGGACAGGAACCGGCGCCAATGAAAGCGCCCAAAGCAGCGACACTCCACCCCTGGGAATTCTGAAGATTCACGGCGCACCTGAAGGGGCAACGGTATTTATCAAAGGGAAGGAAGTTGGCGCCGCGCCGCTGGACATAAAACTCGTAAGCGGGGCATATCCGGTTATGATAAAAACAAGAGGCGGCCGTGATGTGTCAGATACCGTATTTATCAATCCGGATGAAATAACCGAAATCTGCGCCGAGCAATTCTTCGAACAGGTCTATTTTGGCGAAGACTCGGGCGCTTCCGGTAAAACGCTCCTGGCGTATTCAACCGCAGGCGGACCATCGCAGGAATACCCAGGCTCCGGTAATGAAACGGGCGCGATGCCGTCAAAGAGTGAAAAGCCTGATGTTACAAAGACGGAGGCCCCGTTGCCCGGCAGCGCCCTGGCCGTACCGGCAGAAATGATGCATAAGAAGACAGACGTGCAGAAAACAAAGGAAAATATCGATGCGCTTATTAAAGAATTGGAGATCATGGCCAGGCAGCAGGCCGGTGAAGAAAAACCCATGGCTGCCAAAAAACCCGGGGAAAAGAGACCCGAATCCATAGCCGCTCCTCACGCCGTCCCCATATCACTGAAGGAATTTTGCGTAAAAATGGGTGCATTGCCCAGCAGGCACACCACCGTCATGCTCCGCCACAGGATTATCGACGCACTCCTGGCCCAAAACGGCTTGCTGGTGGTGGAAAGAGACTTGGAAATGCAGGAAGCAATCTTACGGGAACAGCGGCTCGGCGGCTCTGTCCTTGCCGATGAGATGTACAGAATAGGGCTGGGAAAGATACAAAGCGCCCAATTCCTTTTGTTCGGAGAAGTGTCTCAGGGAGAAAAGCCGGATCAAATCATGGTAAGAATAGAGATCGTTGACACGGCAACGACGCTCATCAATACGCTGGAACGCACCTTTCAGCGCGAAGAAAATCTGGGAGCCGTGGCGCACGATATCGCCGCAAAGATACGAGCAAAAATTATGGTTCAGTGAAAGTGATCCCATCGTTATGAAGAAAAATACCCGGTACACCATACCGCAGCGAAGCTGCAACCACGTCCCCCTTCATGAAGGGGACGGTCAAAACCCTTGCAAAAAAGGAAACGGTTTATACGGTACTACAATACTCAGATGCACACTGCTTATTGCAGGATTGGTATTTCCCCTGCTCAGCAGGGGAGCCCTTTCAGACACCGCAAAGGATACCACACCACCGGTGGTGCACACGGATGTAACACCTGCGGTGGTGCATGATACCCACCTTTTTCTGAGCGGTGAGGCATGTGACAACAACGGCATCGCACGGGTGCTGGTGAACGGATGTCCGCTGGAAATCCACACAGGAAGGCGCGTCTCTTTCAATCATCTCCTGCCCCTCAGAGAGGGAAGAAATATCGTTACCGTCCAGGCCATTGATGCCAGCGGAAATGCGTCGGTCGTTTCGCCGGTGAAGATCACGAGAAAGGCCTTCGATCTGCCGGAAACCGTTTCCCGGTATGCCGTTGCCCTGCTTCCGGTCAAGTCCTCCCCGGCGCTTGATATGCCCGGGGAATCAATCCATTCCCTCTTCCTGAAGGCATTCGGCGAAGAACCGCAGAGGTTCCATTTTGTGGAACGGGACCCGGCACGGCTTGAAGGAATCCTCCGTGAGCAACGGATCAGTAAAATCGGGCAGATATCCCCCGAAACGGTCATAAAGATCGGGAAGATCATTGCCGCAGAGGGGCTATTCCTGGTTACGATAGATGAAGACGTCAACGGCATCGGTATTACCCTGCGTCTGGTGGATACGGAGACGGGTCGCATACGGGCGCAGGCAAGCGTGCATGATGCGGATAACGGCATGAAAAATCTCGAATGGCTTATCTATGGTCTGTCATTGAAGATCAAGCGACAGCTTCCCGCGGCGCAGGGGAACGTTATTCGGATTTCAGAAAACGGTTTTTATGTAAACACCGGCGCTGCTCATGGCATTGAGGTAGGGATGAAATTATTGCTATTCCGTGAAATCAGGGAAGGGAATTTCGTCTTAAAAGAACCGCTTGACACGATTGCACGGGTGGAGCGGGTGCTGCCGCACATCTGTTTTGTTACCGTCAGCAGAGAGGGTATTTCCAGGGTGGAAAAAGGAGACCTTGTCCTTGCAAAGTAGCAAAGCAGGGTGGATTAAGGCGCTTGTCTTTCAGCGCCGAATCCACCAAGATTATTAACCAGGCGGGTTCAGCAGCGTAAGGTGGATACGCTTCGCTTAATCCACCCTGCTCCACGGAAAGAATATAGCCAGGGGTGACAGCCCCTGGAAAAAGAAAAAGGATATAGCACCCATCGATGATTCTCTCTGCACTATTCAGATTCATAACGACGCATAGCCGCAACCATGTCCCCCTGCAGAAACGGGGTGAAGGGGGCGGTAAAAAGACCGGTAAAAAAAGCGGGATATTACGCGGTAACATGATAGCCATCCTGCCCCTATTTCTCCTGCCCTTTGCCGGCTGCACCACGACTTCCCGGATCGGCACGGACAACTGGCGGGATTATTTCAAGCCGGGGCATACCAAAGAGGAAATTGCCCGGGACTTTAATCTTTACCGGGGCAAGTGGTGGAACTACTACGTACGGGGCCGATGGTTTGCCGAGGGTGGTTTCTATGATGAGGCGGCTCAGGATTTCAGGAAGGCAATCAGCCTGCGCAGTCAGGATCAGCGTTCTGCCAGGAGCTACGGGATGCATTTCTGGGAATACTTTGCCCACCGCGAGCTGGGGGTTATCTATTATCACCAGGGCAAATACGAAGACGCCAAAAAGGAGCTTGAAATGTCCCGCTCTACGGCCGATTCTGCCAGGGCCAAGTATTACCTGAATAAAAGCAACGAGGCCATGATAAAGATGACGAAGATGGATATCAAACCACCGGAGATCAGAATTACGTCACATACCAACGGCCAGGTTGTCAATACCCCGGCAGCGCACATCAGGGGGGTTGCCACCGACGATGCCTACGTAAACGGCATGTCTATCCAGGGCAGAAGGCTGTTCATAGAACTTGCCGAACGGAATCTTTCCTTTGACGAAACCGTTTCCCTGCAGCGGGGAGAGAACGTGATCAGCATCGAGGCAACCGACCTTTCGGACAAAAGCGCCCGCCAGGATATGAAACTCATGCTCGACCTGCGCCCGCCGGTCTTGTATCTGGACGATATCCGGATCCAGAAGCGGGACGGACGCAATAGTGCAATTGTTACGGGAACCATCACGGACGACCATGGGGTACAACGCCTTTCAATAAATGACACCGAGATACCCATCACCCCAGGTAAGGAAGTGAAATTTCAGCATGAAATTGTCCTGACCGATGGCCATACCTTCTCCCTGAGGGCAGTCGACGTGGCCGGAAACGAAACACGGGGCGAAGAATCGTTAGACGTTAAGGCATCGCTCTGGCGCGGCGGCATATGGGATGGACATACCAGGCACACGCACCGGACAAAGGGTGCACCGGTCATGGTTGCGGCAGGCAAACTGGACAGGGCCGGCGTCAGGAGACTGCTGGCTGCTGGCGGGACAACCACCCAACCTTCCCCCGCAGGCGCTTCTCACGGGGGCACGGAAAATCCGGGAAAGGGATCAGGAGCGGCTTCTGGTTCGCACGAAACGGCAAGGGACACCATCCCGCCGGTGATCTATACGGATTTAAAATCTGCAATCGTCCATGATACAAACATCTTCTTCGGCATCCATGCGCACGACGATAACGGCATTGCAAGGCTCTTTGTCAATCAGCAGCCTTTGGATATCCGGCCTGCGAAGCACGTCTTCTTCAATCACCTGTTAACGCTCAACGAAGGAGAGAACACCGTCGTGGTAAAGGCCGTTGACAGGGAGGGGAACGAAACGGAGCTTGCGCCGGTAAAGATTACCAGAAAGGCCTTTTATCTGCTGGAAACGGAGGCCCGGTATACCGTTGCCCTGCTTCCGTTCAGGACGTTTGAAGAAGACCAGGCGCTTACGGAAACCCTTTACTCCCTGTTGCTCAGGGCATTTGATGAAGAGCCGAAGCGGTTTAACTTTGTGGAACGCGACCTGACAAAACTGGAGGAGATCCTGCGCGAGCAAAAAATCGCCAACACGGAGCTCACCTCGCCCGACGCGGCCATAAAGGTCGGGAAGATCCGTGCGGCCGAGGGCATGCTCTTTGGCGCGGTGGAGGAGGATTCCCGGGGCATCAACGTTACCCTGAGGCTGGTCGATACGGAGACCACCCAGGTGCTGGTAAACGTCGATGTCTATGATGAAGACAAGAGCGCGCAGAACCTCGCATGGCTGATGCACGGTCTGTCGCTCAAGGTGAAACGGCAATATCCCATGGTGCAGGGTGGTGTCATCCGGATCGCAGGCAATGGATTCCACGTCGATGCCGGCGCAACGAGCGGGATGCTGGTCGGCATGAAACTGCTCATGTTCCGGGAGGTACCGGTGGGAAATCTTGTACTAAAGGAGCCCCTGGACAGCGTTGCCCGAATTGTGCAGGTGCAGCCAGACACCTCGTTTGCCCGGATAAGCACAAAGGGCATCAAGACGATAAAGAAGGAAGACCTGGTTATAACGAAATGAAAAAGGTTTCTGATTTCGGATCCTGGATTTCGGATGGTTCGGCTTCGCTCCCCACGAGTTTTGGGTGTGCGGGTTGAGAGGTTAAAGTATCGGGTTACGAGTTGCGAGTTGCGAGTTGCGGGTTTGGGAGTTGAAAGTTTGGGATTTTGGATTTATGGCTGGTTCAGGCTTGCAGCCTGAACCGAAACGGTTTGGTTCAATCGTTCGGCTGAGCGCTCGCGGCGGGTTTGGGTTTGCAACCCAAACCCATGATTTGATGGGGTATATTTATGCCAGAAATTGAATCGCATTCGTGCCAATCCGGCAGTGTAAGGCGGATACGCTTCGCTTAATCCACCCGACTCCACTTTTCAGATACAGGGGAAATGCCGGTTAAAAACAACCCTTGCCCCATTTCTTAAGGGGGATTCAGGGGGCTGTCTGGTATGCTACGATACAAACTTTGAAATTCTTAACATTAATTAGGCCTTCGGCGATTTTCTCAATGTAAAGCGACGAGCCTCGTCGCTCTACAACTGCAACTTTGAAATTCAATATAGGGTTCAGGCTTGTAGCCTGAACCGAGACGGTAAAATACAAAAATAACCCGAAACTTGTGGTGAGCGAAGTCCCTCTCTGCCGTGCAGGCACAGGCAGGAGAACCACTCAAAACTCGAACGGTGAACCTATGAAAACAAAACAAATCCTTTTTCTTATCATCCTATTTCTGCCCATCGCAGCGCCCTTCACAAAATCCTCTTTTGCTCAACAAGTACCTACCTCCATAAATGCGGTGCCTCTTCCTGTTGGTTCTGGCGCCAGGGCATTGGGCATGGGCGGCGCCTTTATTGCCGTCGCCGACGATGCCACTGCGGCATCGTGGAATCCCGGCGGCCTGACACAATTGGAAAGACCAGAACTCTCTGTGGTAGGTTCCTTCTTATCCACACACATGGATTTTGATCCTGGCAATACAGGTTTCTTCTCCCTTGGCAACGAGGATGTATCGCGGGGTGATCTGAATTATGCCAGTGTTGCATATCCATTCAAGGTGTTAGGAAAAAATCTGGTTGCTGCATTGAATTATCAACAGAAATACGATTTTCATATGAATGTTGATTTTGATTTGACAGATGATAGTTTGGGAATTAATGAAGATATAAATATTGATTTTAAATCAAAAGGTGGAATAGGCGCCCTGACGCCTGCCATCGCCATGCAGGTGATGCCCAAACTATCCATAGGGGTAGCGGTAAATATCTTTACTGACGAATTTTTCGACGATTTTGCCTGGAAAGAAACATTGAAAATGTCAGGATTTGGTACCGACGGAGTGGATACAATTAATGACACTGCAAAATCAGTTAGGGAATTCAAAAATTTTCAGGCAGTAAACGTAACGGCAGGCATGCTGTGGGATGTATGGGAAGAGGAGGAGAAGTGCCTTACCTTTGGCGCCGTGTATCATTCCCCATATACGGCAGATGTTGACCGTATTATAGATTCTCAAAGTACCAGCAATTTTTCAGGTTCGATTTCTACTTTTTCAAATCATATTAGGGAACATTTCGAGATAGACTATCCTATGTCTATTGGTGCTGGGTGGGGCTTCCGTTACAGCGATGCATTATCCCTTTCTATGGATGTGACGTGGACGGATTGGTCTGAATATGAACAGGAGAATAAAGAAACCGGGGAAGAAACCCGTCCCCTGGGACTTGGTGTATCAACTGACAGGGACATTGATGATACCTACGCTGTAAGGTTTGGCACAGAGTACCTGATTTTCCGGCAAAAGATGATTATCCCCGTACGGGGTGGACTTTTTTACGAACCCCGTCCATCCCTGGATGACCCTACAGACGTATATGGCGTTAGTGTGGGGAGCGGCATTACCTTCAAGAGGTTCAGTATTGACGGTGCATATCAGTTCCGGTGGGCGAATGATGTGGACGGAGAAGATTTTGGTGAACTTCAAGGAACTCACTTTGATCTCCAGGAGCACCTGTTCCTGGCCTCCGTCATTGTCTATTTCTAAGTTCCCCTCTAACAAGGGGTGTGTCATAGCTCCCCTCTATTAAGAGGGGTAACGGTGTGTGTCTCGCAACTAAAAAAGGCATGGAGGGTGTACTCCACCTTTATTCATACATACAAGGTTGAAAAGGAGGGAAAAAGTGAGTATGAAAAATAGAAACGTGCGCTTTTATGGGCTGATGGCAGGATTCATTTTGTTCTTCAGCATATTAACCTGCGGGTGTATAACAATTACTATTTATGATAGTGATTGTTGTCAGTGTCCTCATGTAACCGGTGAAGGAATTCCAGGAGTGTATCCTATGGGAAGGATTTGGGGATATATCAAGAATAACTCGGGACAACCAATTGCTAACGCACAAATTACTATTACTCCTGGTACAGGAGTAAGTACTTCAAATTCGGCAGGAAAATATGTAACTTCTTTTGTAGATTACGGTTTGTATACATTAACAGTCACAGCTAATGGTTATCAACCTGGAGGGGGTCAAGTAAACGTTAATGCTTTGTCAGTTCGGAAGGACTATACGCTAAATCCACAATAACAGTAATCTTTAATCTCCACGTGGGTTCTGGGGGCTGGAGTTTAAAGTTTTGTAACACTTTAGTTTTTTGAAAAATTACAATAATAACGATGTTGCCGCACGGTGTAGGGGCGAAGCATTTGCCATACATTGGCATAAAGGTATTCACACCCCAAGCAGGCAAATGCTTCGCCCCTACCTTTTCAAAAAACTAAAGTGTTACAAAGTTTTGTGTTTTGTGTTTTGTGTTGTGGGTTGTGGGTTGTGGGTTATGGGTTATGGGTTGAGATTAGATGTTGGAAATTGGAGGTTGGAGTTGAGAGTTACGAATTGTGTGTTCGGGAGTGTGTTATAGCTCCCCTCTATTAAGAGGGGGGAGGGGGTGTGTCTTACAGAAGCCCGAAGGGCTGAAGGCATATAGAATATAGGGTTCAGGTTGCCTGTCTGTGTGCGGCCACGCACAGGCAAGCAAACCCGCAGCAGTGATGCATTTTGTGTTGAGCGCATGTAGGGCAGGCATTGCCTGCCTTATGTCAATCTCAATTTTCGGTAGACGGTGCCTACACTGGCTAAACACACCCCCGGCCCCTCTTAGAAGCTTACTGTTGGACAAAATTTCGGCTGGACAAAATGACCCTAATTGGGCGATTATCATTTAAAACAGCTAATTTTACTGGTTTTTTCGCTATTGTTTTTCGAAATTTTAGTTTAATAGACTCAACACTTTGGTAAAAAACAAGTGCTTCGCAATAGAAAATTCAATGGATTAAATGTCGTAAGTCAAAGGACAATAAGATATTTACGGTTCCTTTAACTTGTCCGGCAAAAAAATTGTCCAACAGTAAGCTTAATAGAGGGGAATAAAGGGGTGTGTACATCTGGCATAGCACACCCATAACCTCTCAGGTAGGTCAACCGTCCTCGGTTGACATCATAATGACAAGCGGGGACGTCTGAAGCGCTCAGCCAAACGGTTGCAAGCCTGAACCCGCGTAAAGAAAGAGAAAGGAGGAGACCATATGAAATATGTAATCCGGCGGCAATCATTCAAGGCACATGTTACGATGTGTCTGTTCATAACGTTAATTTCTACCTTGCCATTAATAGGTTCTGCATGTACTAAAGGAGCAAGTGAACCGCTAGCACCATCACCGGACAGCCCCGTGCCCAAAGAAACGCCCAGGGAAAGTGCTGTTGAACCAACGCAATCACAGGATACAACAAGTGTTGCGAGGCCAGCGCCATCAAAGCAACCAAAGGATTCAATCGATATGTCCTCTGAGGTTAAAAGCATTGGGGGCATTACATGGCAGGGAGATTCTCTCTGGGTGTTGGATGATGAGAGGAAAATAATCGATCGATTTGATACTACTTTAGAGGAACTTTCCCCTGACCATAAATATTCAATTGATCTTACACAGTCAAGCGCTTTTAGTTTGAAAAAATTCAAAGGTCTGGCCTATGACAAAGAAGCCGAAGCACTCTGGGTTGCCGCTGAAGAGACAGATATAGATCCGAAGAAAATGGTTCCGATGCTGATTAAGATTAATCTTGTCAACAGACAGACGGAACTTATAAAGATGGAGATTCCCGCAAAGAAAGGGTTTAAGTCCATTGAGGGCATTGCATGGGACAAGAAAAGAGAAAGCCTCTGGGTTGCCATTTACGCAGGATTTTCGAGCTCATTAAATCAGATCAATCCTAAAACCAGACAAATCACAAAAAGTATCTTCTCTGATAGTTATCCCAAAGGTATTGCAACGGATGGAGAGCATCTTTGGAGTATTTGTTACAACGGAGAGGAATTCCCTTCCGCAATAGATCAGAGAATAATACAGCCTGAAGAGCATAAAATGTTACGTTCGCGTGAATTTATTAAAGACATACCGGAAGCAGAACCCATTAGCCTTGTTTTTGATGGTAATGATCTCTGGTATGCAGATAAAAAAACAAAGCGTGTTATAAGGTTTATACAGCCCAATAAGAAACCTCTTCAATTGAAATAATTGCAAGCACCAAATAAGGAGAAAATATCATGCAAAGATTTTTAAAGAGATTTTCCTATATCTTTATGATATGCCTTGTCCTTTCCGGAGGCTGTATCACAGTTGAATACAGACGTGGACCTATTCCAGAACATCTGTCAATGGGGGAACATGCTCATAGTTGTTATTGTGGTTGTTGTGATATATCTGGACCTCGACCACCACCTGCCCTATCACCCGCATCCGAATATAAACATGCCGTGTTAATCTGTGCAGGGGTAACGAATGCAGACCGACAAAGGTATAATTCAGCATATTGGTATGATCTTATGAGTCAATATCTGATGCTGAGAGAGCGTGGGTTTAATGATGAGAATATTCATGTACTTTATGGTTATGATGGAGAAGATTACTATCCCGGACTTTTAGATTATAACTCTGCACATTTGTTTGGTAAGAAAATTACTGATATGGCTATTTCTAAAGCGAATATTGAATCAGTATTCCAGGCATTAGGTGGTAAAAGAAGTGATGTAAATTGTGTAAGTCGTGCCCTAACTGATGAGGATTATTTGTATATCTGGTGGATGGGCCACGGCGGTTCTGATCCAGGTACTTGCAATCTTTACTTGCCCATTAGTGTTACGGGTGAAGAATTTACTGACGTAGAATTGAGTAACTGTATTAATCAGGTTTCTCATTATAAAAAAAGAGTTGTCGCCGTAATGACCTGTTTCTCGAGTGGTATTCTCGATGATATGATAAACGAAAAAGGTGTTAATACAGTTACCCTTGCTTCATCATCCTGTGACGAATATTCATATGATATCTGGCCTACCTGTGATCGCCGTCCTCATGCAGAATTTAATTATAAACTCACAGAGGCCATACGTCAGATGGATATATGCAATAAGCCACTTAAAAAAGATCCAGATACTAATCCAAAAGATGGTTATGTATCACTGGCGGAGGCATGTGATTATATTGCGCCGCCAATGAGAAACCCAACGGCCCCTCGCAAAATTAGTGACCCTGATAAGATAAGTGATTCGACTTATTTTAACGAGCCAAATACGCCTTAAAGTTCACACGAGGGGGATGGAATAGAGTAGTTTTTAACACAGCCCTTGATCTCTGCCAGCAAGGACGCACAAGAAACAGCTAACACACCCCCGGCCCCTCTTGACTTCGTTGTACATCTCAGTCGAAAAGATGTAGCTTCCCCTTTAAAAAGACCTGCCTGCGCCTGCCTGTGCCTACACGGCAGATTGGGACACGCACAGGCAGAGGGGGAGTAAGGGGTGTGTTATAGCTCCCCTCTAATAAGAGGGGATAAAGGGGTGTGTTTACCATGAAAATAAATTACTGTCCAACAGGACAACTATAGGCAATGTCTTAAATAAGTATACATGAATTGTCATTGCGAGTGCCAGCGAAGCAATCTATTACAGGGATTGCTTCGTCGCTCCGCTCCTCGCAATGACTACTTATTTTTGTCTTTCACTATAGAAACCCGAAACTGGAAACTCGAAGACTTAAAATCCGAAATCCAGAGTATTTTATTGCTATTTTTAAATTATTTATTATAAATAAACCAAATATGCCCACCCATTTCGATACTTATGAGGATTAATTCGCAACACGAAACTCTAAATTCGAAACTCGACCGGTGAACCTATGAAATCGAAACAAATCCTTTTTCTTATCATGCTATTGCTGCCCCTCGCAGCACCCTTCACCAAATCCTCTTTTGCTGAAGACTTAGGCAACCAGATCAGTGCAGTCCCGCTTCCCGTGGGTTCAGGCGCCAGGGCATTAGGGATGGGCGGTGCCTTTATCGCCGTTGCCGATGACGCCACTGCCACATCATGGAATCCCGGTGGCCTGACACAACTGGAAAGGCCCGAACTCTCTGTAGTAGGCTCCTTCTTATCCACACAACAGGATTTTGATCCCCCCAACAGTATAGAGCTGTCAAAAGGATTTACTCTTGATAATGAGTCGGTATCCCGTGGGGATATGAATTATGTTAGTGTTGCATATCCATTCAATATAGTTGGAAAGAATTTTGTTGCTGCCTTGAATTACCATCAAATATACGATTTTCATTTAGATACAGCTTATAATTTTGAAAGCGATATACAAGCTCCTCCACTTACTAAAATTCATCAAGATGTTGCTGTTGATTTTGAGTCAAACGGTGGAATAGGCGCCCTAACACCTGCCATCGCCATGCAGGTGTTGCCCAAACTATCCATAGGGGTGGCTATAAATATCTATACGGATGAATATTTTGGAGACTTTGCATGGAAGGAAAAAAACAGGAAAGTAACCTTTACTAAGATTATGACGCCGTTTTTTGACCTAACTAGAATCGATACTTCCAATCTAGATATAACATTTAAAAATTTTCAGGCAGTCAATGTAACGGCAGGTATGCTGTGGGATGTGTGGGAAGAAGAAGAAAAACGTCTGACCTTTGGCGTTGTATATCATTCTCCCTATACGGCAGATGTCGACCGCATTACCGAAGAACAGGCCACTTCTGACGGCTCCATGATTCCAATAGACCCGCCTCATAAAAGGACGCATCTTGAAATAGATTATCCCATGTCCTTTGGCGCCGGCCTCGGTTTCCGGTACAATGATGAACTATGCTTCTCCATGGATGTGACGTGGACCGATTGGTCTGAGTTTCAGCAGGAAGATGAAAACGGTGTTAAAACTCGTCCAATTGCAGGGGTACCTAATGATAGGGATATTGATGATATCTACGCAGTGAGGCTCGGTACAGAATACCTGATATTCCGGCAAAAGATGATCATTCCCGTCCGGGGTGGACTCTTTTATGAACCCCGTCCATCCCTGGATGATCCTACAGACGTATATGGCGTTAGTGGGGGAAGCGGTATCACCTTCAAGAGGTTCAGTATTGACGGCGCTTACCAGTTCCGGTGGGCAAATGATGTCGATGGTGAGGACTTTGGTTTACCAGGCACTTTCGATCTAAACGAACATATGTTTCTGGTTTCCGTCATTGTCTATTTCTAAGTTCCCCTCAAACAAGAAGGGGTGTATCTCAAAACACGAAACTAAAAAAGGTACGGAGAGCGTTCTTTATCTTTATTCATAGAGACAAGGTTGAAAAGGAGGAAAACCATGAAACAATTCTCTGAAAACGAACTAGATGTTCTATGGGGTATCCTTGAAAAACATGAAAAGGAATTGAAAGCCAAAGGTGGCTACTACGTGGATGTTGGATACAAGTATAAAGGTGGAAAGCCGACAGATATACTAGCAATACGGGTTCATGTTCATGAAAAAAAACCAGAGATTGCATTAGAACCATCACAATTGATCCCCCGTAAAATAGAGGAAATTCCTACCGATGTGATACAAAGCAAGCCTGGTAAACATCAAAATCGTGAACGGCGTTACGATACATTGTTAGGGGGTATTGCCGTATGGAATCCGAAATATAGAAAATTTGGTACACTTGGAGCAATAGTCTACGATGCCAAAGACTCATCGAAGGTTATGGGCTTATCAAACTGGCATATCTTAGTCCGTAGCGGCTTACTGTTGGACAATTTTTTTGCCGGACAAGTTAAAGGAACCGTAAATATCTTATTGTCCTTTGACTTACGACATTTAATCCATTGAATTTTCTATTGCGAAGCACTTGTTTTTTACCAAAGTGTTGAGTCTATTAAACTAAAATTTCGAAAAACAATAGCGAAAAAACCAGTAAAATTAGCTGTTTTAAATGATAATCGCCCAATTAGGGTCATTTTGTCCAGCCGAAATTTTGTCCAACAGTAAGCGTTTACGGGGGGACACAAAGGGGAAAAAGTCGCCGAAGGTATGATCCATTATTCATTGCGCACCAACTCCTTTTCGATAGCTTTTTGAATAAGCTGATTCAATGACAGACCCTTTTTGATAGCTGTCTCGACTACCCGCCTGTGCATCTCTGGCGGGATACGCACATTAAAACTGCCCTTATACGACCGCATGACTTCTTTACCCATCTCTTTGCAAAGTTTTCTATAGTCGTCTACTTCCTCATGGAATGCCCGTATCAGTTCCTCTACGCTGTGGCCTTCAAAGGTTACCAAATCGTCTATCCCTTCTATTTTCCCGTGAAAGACCTTATCTTTAGCGCTAAAATGGACAGTCCCTACAAAACCCTTATATGTTAAAACATCTCTTATGATATTACCCCTTATTTTCCCGAGTTCTCCGTGCCCTCTGGGTGAACAGCAGGGTAACGTCAAAGTCATGATGATCAAAAAAAGAGAGAGTGGCAAGGCAAGGGAAAGAAGGGGGGAAGGGGAAGAAAGAGACGTTATAAGCGAAGGAGTTTCAGGGCAAGGTGAGGTTGGTAGGTTAAATTTCTAAGAGTTTGTGCGATAGCGGTTCTCCCCAGTGAGCGAAAGATGCTGATGA
>WBZR01000922.1_pt1 | contig 41420 bp, 33 predicted proteins | sample 5204231 | NCBI WGS metagenome assembly WBZR01 (sample SAMN12412403, study PRJNA552823) | activated sludge metagenome | isolation source: activated sludge from anammox sidestream of wastewater treatment plant... | place: USA: Virginia | collected 2017-08 | reverse complement strand
GAGCGCCGGCGCCGCCGGCCCGCCGGGGTTCGGCCCGGCATGCGCAGGCCGGCCGCGGCGGTTCGGCCGGAGTCACACACGCCCGCCCAGGTCGTGCGGCGAGCCGGTTGCTGCGGTCCCCGGCACGACAGCGCGGCCGGCTGCGATGCGCGCCGCGGCGATCCCGTCATCCTCGCGCCGCTCAGCGCTCGCTCGTCGTGGCACCGATGATGCGGGCCAGCCGGCTGCTCGTGCTGATGTAGGCATGGCCGAGTCGGCTGTCGAAGTAGAGCGAGTCGCCGCGTCCGAGGCGGACCACCTGCCCGTCTTCGAAGTGCACTGCCACGGAGCCGGCGAGGACGTAGATCCATTCCTCGCCGTCGTGCCTCGCGAAGTCGTCCGGGCCCTCGATGCGACGCGCGTGGACCGTGCCGAGGGCGGGGCTCATGCGCTTGCCCGCGGCCTGCGTGGCCAGGAATTCGTAGGTGAATGCCGGACCGCGATACGCTGCCCCCTGGCCGGCACGCGTCACGACAGGCCCGTGCAGCCGTGCCGGCTGGCGGCCCTCGGCGAACAGGGTGCCGAGGTCCAGGTTCAGCGCGTGCGCCAAGGCCGCGAACTTCTCGTAGCTGAGCGCGAGCTGGCCGCGCTCGGCGCGCGAGATCGTCGTGATGGAGACATCCGACCTCCGGGCGACCTCGGCCAGGGTCAGGCCGGCCTTCTTGCGCACCGCACGCAGCCGCTTGCCGAATGCCTCGCGGTCGGGAGCGCGCGCGGCCCCGGTGCGCCTGCGCGGCGCCCGTGGGCAGGCAGAGGTCGGCATCTTCATCGGAATCGTCCCCACTGTGCGCGAACGCCGGAACCACGGCCAGCCTTCGGATGGCCCGGTCCGGCCGAAGTGCGGCAAATTTGCGTATCCGCAAATTTCCAACTACGATGATTTTCATGTCCCAGCACGCGGACTTCCTCGTTGTCGGCGCGGGCATCGCCGCGGCCTCGGTGGGTTATTGGCTGGCGCCGCACGGATCCGTGCTCCTGCTCGAGCGCGAGGAGCAGCCCGGCAGCCACGCCACGGGGCGCTCGGCGGCGCTCTTCATGCCGAGCTACGGCACCGCACAGGTCCGCGCGCTCACGACGGCGAGCCGCGCATTCTTCGAGAACGCGCCGGCGGGCTTCGGCGAACAGCCGCTGCTTGGCGCGCGCGGCGCCATGATGGTCGCCACGCACGGCCAGGAAGAGGCGCTGCGAGCGCACTGGGATGGGCTGCGCGGCATGTCGCGCGCCGCACGACTCCTCGCCTCGGCCGACGCCTGCGCGCTCACGCCGGTGCTGCGCCCGGCGCTGGTGAGCGCGGCCGTGTACGAGCCGGATGCGATGGACATGGACGTGCACGCCATCCACCAGGGCTTCCTGCGGGGCATTCGCCGCGCCGGCGGGCGCGTGCTTTGCAAGGCCGAAGTCACGGCCCTGCGTCGGCATGCGGGCCTGTGGCAGGTGCAGGCCGGCGGCAGCACCTATGCGGCTGCCGTCGTCGTCAACGCCGCGGGCGCGTGGTGCGACGCCGTCGGCCGGCTGGCAGGCGCAAGGCCCCTCGGTCTGCAGCCCAAGCGCCGGTCGGCATTCGTCTTCGCGCCGCCGCCGGGCATCGATGTTCGGTCCTGGCCGATGACGATCGGCGTCACGGAGGATTGGTACTTCAAGCCCGACGCCGGCATGCTGCTCGGCTCGCCGGCGAACGCCGACGACGTCGAGCCGCACGACGTGCAGGCCGAAGAGCTGGACATCGCTCTGGCCATCGACCGCATCCAGCGGATGACCACGCTCGTCATCCGCCGGCCGGCGCGGACCTGGGCCGGGCTGCGCTCCTTCGTTGCCGACGGCGACCTGGTCGGCGGGTGGGATCCGCAGCTGGAGGGCTTCTTCTGGCTTGCGGCGCAGGGCGGCTACGGCATCCAGACCGCGCCCGCGATGGGTGAAGCCTGCGCCGCGCTGCTGCGCGGCGAGGGCTTGCCGGCGCGGCTGCGCCAGCTCGGGCTCAGCGAACACAAGCTTGGCGTCCGGCGTCTGTTCAACACGACGGCGAGCGCCGCGATCGCCACCCGAGGAGAGCCCGCATGCGTGTCTTCAGCGCCGGCATTGCCACGGAAACGAACACATTCGCGCCCATGCCCACCGGGCTGACCTCGTTCCGGGAGCGCGGCTACTTCCCCGCCGGCAGGCATCCGGACCACTTCAATTTCTTCGCCGGACCGCTGTGGGCGGCGCGCTTGCGCGGCAAGGACAAGGGCTGGCAGCTCGCCGAAGGCATGATTGCGGCAGCCCAGCCGAGCGGCACCACCACGCGCGCCGCCTACGAGGCATTGCGCGCCGAACTGCTGGCCGACCTGCGCGCGGCCATGCCTGTCGACATGGTGCTGCTGGCGCTGCACGGCGCCATGGTGGCCGAAGGCTACGACGACTGCGAAGGCGATCTTCTGATGCACGTGCGCGGGATCGTCGGGCCCGGCGTGGTGGTCGGCGCCGAACTCGATCCGCACAACCACCTGTCCGGCGCCATGGTGGAAAACGCCGACCTGCTGGTCAGCTACAAGGAATACCCGCACACCGACGTGCTCGAGCGCGCGCTCGAGCTGGTCGACCTGTGCGCGGCGAAGACCCGCGGCGACATCGAGCCCGTTGCCGCAGTCGCCGATTGCGCGATGGTCGTCACCATGCACACCTCGCGCCAGCCGGCACGCGGTTTCGTCGACCGCATCCAGGCCATGGAGGGCAGCGACGGCGTGCTCTCGATCTCCATCACCCATGGTTTCCCTTGGGGCGACGTGCCGGACATGGGCACCAAGGTCCTCGTGTACACGGACGGTGATGCAGGCAAGGCCGAGCGTCTGGCGCGGCAGCTCGCCGACGAACTGGTCGCGATGCGCGAGCAGTTCCAGCCGCCCAACCCGGGCATCGATGCCGCGCTGGACGAGGCGCTGGCCTGCGCGGACGGGCCGGTGGTGATTTCCGACGGCGCCGACAATCCGGGCGGCGGTGCGGCAAGCGATGCCACCTTCTTCCTGCAGCGCATGGTGGAGCGCGGCATCGGCGCGGCCGCCATCGGCCCGTTCTGGGATCCGGTCGCTGCCCGCATCGCCGGCGAGGCCGGTGCCGGCGCGCGCCTGAGCCTGCGCATCGGCGGCAAGATCAGCCCGCTCTCCGGGCAGCCCCTTGATCTCGAGTGCACCGTCGGACGCGTCGTGCGCGAGCACATGCAGACGGGCCTGTCGGACACGCCCATCGCGATGGGCGAGAGCGCACTCGTCGCGCACAAGGGCATCGACATCCTGCTGTGCTCGCTGCGCAACCAGGCGATGGGCACCGACCTTTTCACCGGCATCGGCTGCGACCTCGCCGCCAAGAAGATCATCGTCGTGAAGTCCTCGCAGCATTTCCACGCCTCCTACTCGAAGCTGGCCCGGCACGTCATCTACGCGGCCGCTCCGGGCGCCGTGACGCTGGACCTCAACGCCCTGCGCTACCGCAAGATCAAGCGGCCGAAGTGGCCGATCGACGCCTGACCGAACCCCAAGGAGAACGCGATGCAACGACGCACCCTGGCCGCACTTCCCGCCCTCGCAATGGGCCTCGCGCTGGGCCTGGCCAGCCCTGCCGGCCATGCCCAGGGCAAGACCCTCAAGGTCGTGGCGCACGCCGACGTGAAGATCCTCGACCCCACCTTCACGACGGCCTACATCAGCCGCAACTTCGGCTACATGGTCTACGACATGCCATTCGGGCTGGACGAGAAGGGCCAGCCCAGGCCGCAGATGGTGGACAAGTACACCACCTCCAAGGACGGCAAGCTCTGGACCTTCACGCTGCGGCCCGACCTGAAGTTCTCCGACGGCAGTCCGGTGCGTGCCGCCGACGTCGTCGCCTCCATGCAACGCTGGACCTCCAAGGACAGCATCGGGCGCGCCATGACGGCGATCTCGTCGCCCGAGTGGAAGACCGTGGACGACAGGACCTTCACGTTGGCGCTCAAGGAGCCGTTCGGCATGGTGCTCGAGGGCATGGCCAAGCCGTCCGGCTTCCCGCCGGTGGTGCTGCCCGAGCGCCTCGCGAAGATGCCGACGTCCCAGCCGCTCACCGAGGTGCTGGGCTCGGGCCCCTACCTGTTCAAGCGCGACGAGTGGGTGCCCGGCAACAAGGCCGTCTTCGTCAAGAACCCCTACTACGTGCCCCGCAACGAGCCGGCCAGCGGTCTGGCCGGCGGCAAGAAGGTGGCCTTCGACCGGGTCGAGTGGTACTACATCCCGGACGCCAACAGCGCCGTGGCCGCCCTGCGCAAGGGCGAGATGGACCTGATCGAGCAGGTGCCGCCCGACTACATCAACCCGTTGCGCGCCGACGCCAACGTGAAGCTGGTGCCCTCAGGGGCCTGGCAGGGATGGATGGTCATGAACCAGCTTCACCCGCCCTTCAACAACCCGAAGATACGCCAGGCAGTGCTCAAGGCCGTCGACCAGGACAAGTTCATGGCTGCCATGGGCTACCCGAAGGATCTGCGCGTCACCAATTGCGCCACCTTCTTCATCTGCGGCAGCGCGCACGAGACCTTCGCCGGCGCCGAGCCGTGGCGCCGGCCCGACAGCGCCAAGGCCAAGCAGCTGCTGGCCGAGGCCGGCTACAAGGGCGAGAGGGTCGTTCTGCTGGTGCCGAGCGACATCACCTACCTCAATGCCGAGGCGCTGATGGCGGCCCAGACCATGCGCAGCATCGGCATGAACGTGGACATGCAGACCTCGGACTGGGCGACCATCGGCGCACGCCGCGCCAAGAAGGAGGCGCCCGACGCGGGGGGCTGGAACATGTACGTCACGGTGGCCGGCAGCTTCGACGCCGACTCGCCGATCACCAACGCCTATCTGAGCGCGGCCTGCGGCACCGCGCTGCCGGGCTGGCCCTGCGACAAGGAACTCGACGAGTTGCGTACGGCCTGGCTCAAGGAGACCGACCGTGCCAAGCGCAAGCAACTGCTCGACCGCTTCCACGAGCGCGCCTTCGAAGCCCTGCCTTACATCAGCGTCGGCCAGTACTCGCCGGCAATGGCCGTGCGCAAGGAGGTCAAGGGCAGCGAGAAGATGTGGGGCGGCCTGCCCCTGATCTGGAACCTCCACAAATAGGCGCCGCGTGGGCGGCTACCTGCTGCGGCGGCTGGCCGCCACCCTGCCGGTGATGGCGGTAGTGGCCGTGGTCGTGTTCCTGCTGATCCACCTCTCGCCGGGCGACCCCGCGGCACTGATCGCGGGCGACCTCGCCACCACGGAGGACATCGCGCGGCTGCGCGTCGCGCTCGGACTGGACCGGCCCCTGGGGTGGCAGTTCCTGCTCTGGGCCGGGCGCATCCTGAGCGGAGATCTCGGTACCTCCATCTTCACGAACCTCCCGGTCACGCAGCTGCTGGCGCAGCGGCTGGAGCCCACTCTGTCGATCGCCTTCGTCACGATGGCCATCGCGCTGCTGCTGTCGATCCCGCTCGGCACCCTGGCCGCCGCCCGCGCCGGCAGCTGGATCGATCGCGTGGTGATGGTGTTCGCGGTGCTCGCGTTCTCGTTGCCGGTGTTCCTGGTGGGCTATCTTCTCATCTACGGGTTCGCGATCCAACTCGACTGGTTCCCCGTGCAGGGCTACGTGCGCCTGGCCGAAGGCGGCGTATCCGGCTGGCTGCGCAGCCTGACCCTTCCCTGCGTCAACCTGGCGCTGCTCTATATGGCATTGCTCACGCGCATGACGCGCGCGACCGTGCTCGAGGTCCTGCAGGAAGACTACATCCGCACGGCCCGCGCCAAGGGCCTGGGCGTGCTCGCCGTGCTCGGCCACGCGCTGCGCAACGCGGCGGTGCCGATCGCCACCACGGTCGGCGTCGGCATCGCGCTGCTGATCGGCGGCGTGGTGGTCACCGAGACCGTGTTCGCCATTCCCGGCGTCGGTCGGCTCGTGATCGACTCCGTCCAGCGCCACGACTACCCGGTGATCCAGGGCGTGCTGCTGCTGTCTGCCGGCGTCTACGTCTTCATCAACCTGCTGGTCGACCTGAGCTACCGCCTGTTCGACCCGCGCATCCGCTACTGACAGCCCCCTGGACACATTGATCTCCGGCCCGACTCGCGCCGGCACGAGTTCTGAGTAACCGCCGCATGTCCGTCGCGCCGCCTCATGTCGACGCCGAGCCCGAGGACGCGGGCTTCGCCCCCGTCCCGCCGCGAAACCTGCGCTGGCTGCGCAAGAACTCCACGCTCGTGCTGGGCCTGGTCCTGCTCATGGTCGTGACCGCCCTCGCGCTGGCGGCACCCTGGGTGGCGACGGCCGATCCGCAGGACATCGACCCCTCCGCCCGTCTGCTGCCGCCCGACGCCCGGCACCATTTCGGCACCGACGCCCTCGGGCGCGACGTATTCAGCCGCGCCGTCTGGGGCGGCCGCATCTCGCTCGTCGTCGCGCTGGCGGTGTCGACGCTTGCCGCGTCCTTCGGCGTGGTGCTGGGGCTCTTGGCCGGCTTCGTGCGCTGGACCGACGGGCCGATCATGCGCCTGATGGACGGCCTGATGGCCATTCCCGGCATCCTGCTCGCCATTGCGCTCATGGCCGTCACCAGGGCCAGCCTCGGCACCGTGATCGTCGCGATCACGGTGCCGGAGATCCCTCGTGTGGTGCGCCTGGTGCGCTCGCTCGCGCTCACGCTGCGCGAGCAGCTCTTCGTCGAGGCCGCGCACGCGGTCGGTACGCGCCTGCCCGCCATCCTTTCGCGCCACGTGCTGCCGAACATGATGGCGCCGCTGTTCGTGCAAGCGACCTTCGTGGCCGCCTCGGCCGTGCTGATCGAGGCCTCGCTGTCGTTTCTCGGCGTCGGCGTGCCGGCGCAGACGCCGAGCTGGGGCAACATGATGGCCGAGGGCCGCAACGTGGTGGCCGTGGCCTTCCACATCATCCTGTACCCCGGCATCCTGCTGGCCGCCACGGTGCTTTCGATCAACATGGTCGGCGATGGCCTGCGCGATGCGCTCGACCCGCGCCTGGCGAGGCAGTTGTGAGCGGCCGGGCTCCATTGCTGCAAGTCGAGCGGCTGCGCACCCACTTCGACACGCTCGCCGGCACGGTGCGCTCCGTCGACGGCGTCTCTTTCTCGGTCGAGGCCGGCGAGACCCTGGGCATCGTCGGCGAGTCGGGCTGCGGCAAGAGCGTGACGGCCATGTCCATCATGCGCCTGGTGCCGACGCCGCCGGGCCGTCACGCCGGCGCCGTCCGCTACCGCGAGGCCGACCTGCTGACGCTGCCCGAGGCCGCCATGCGCCGCATCCGCGGCGATCGCATCTCCATGATCTTCCAGGAGCCGATGACCTCGCTCAATCCGGTGTTGAGCGTCGGTCGGCAGATCGCCGAGAGCGTGCAGCAGCACCAGAAGGTCGGCCGTCGGCAGGCGTTCGAGCGGGCCGTCGAGATGCTCCGGCTGGTACAGATTCCCGAGCCCGAGCGACGCGCACAGGAGTTCCCGCACCAGCTGTCGGGCGGCATGCGCCAGCGCGTGATGATTGCCATCGCGCTGGCCTGCCGCCCGGACCTGCTCATCGCGGACGAGCCCACGACCGCGCTCGACGTGACGATCCAGGCGCAGATCCTCGATCTGATCCGGCGGCTGCAGCGCGAGCTGGGCATGGGCGTCATCCTGATCACGCACGACCTCGGCGTGGTGGCCGAGGCGTGCCACCGCGTGCTCGTCATGTACGCCGGGCGCAAAGTGGAGCAAGCGCCGGTGCTCGCCCTGTTCGAACGCCCGCTGCACCCGTACACGCGCGCGCTGATGGCGTCGATGCCGGCCATGAACACGCGGGCGCGCCGGCTCGCCGAGATCCCGGGCATCGTGCCGGCGCTGCACGAGCTCGGCCAGGGCTGTGCATTCGCGCCGCGCTGCGCGTACGCCGACGAGCGCTGCCGGCGCGAAGCGCCGCTGCTCGCCGATCACGGCGGTGCGCACCTCGTTGCCTGCCACGCCGTGCAGGAACGGCGCCAGGCCCAAGGTGTGCCGGCATGAGACCGCAGGTCTTGCCGAGAACTCGTTGCCGCCTGCCGGGACCGGTCGCGGGTGTTGGAGTGCACCGGTGAGCGCGCCGCTGCTCGCCGTCGAGGATCTGCGCAAGCACTATCTCGCGCCCCGGCAGTGGCTGCGCCGGCCCAGGCCGCCGATCCAGGCGGTCGACGGCGTGTCGTTCCAGGTGGCGCGCGGCGAGACGCTGTCGCTCGTGGGCGAATCCGGCTGCGGCAAGACGACGACGGCCAAATCGGTGATGCGCCTGATCGAGCCGACCTCGGGCTCGGTGAGGCTGGACGGCGAGGAACTCACCGCGCTGGACGCCGAAGCGATGCGCAGGCGCCGCTGCGATCTGCAGATCATCTTCCAGGATCCCTACGCTTCGCTCAACCCGCGCTGGCGGGCCGGCGACATCGTGGCCGAGCCTCTGCGCAACTTCAGGCGCATGAGTGCGGCCGAGCGCCGCGAGCGCGTGCAGTGGCTGTTCGCGCGCGTCGGCCTGCGGCCCGAATCGGCCGCCCGCTACCCGCACGAGTTCTCGGGCGGACAGCGGCAGCGCCTGGGCATCGCCCGCGCCCTCGCCCTCAATCCCAGGCTGATCGTCTGCGACGAGCCGGTCTCGGCGCTCGACGTCTCCGTGCAGGCCCAGGTCGTGAACCTGCTGATGGACCTGCAGGAGGAGTTCGGCATCGCCTACCTGTTCGTCGCACACGATCTGGCGGTCGTGCGTCACATCAGCCGGCGCGTCGCCGTCATGTATCTCGGTCACATCGTCGAACTGGCCGACCGCGACACGCTGTTCGCGGCACCGCGTCACCCCTATACCGAGATCCTGCTCGCGGCCGCGCCGGTGCCCGACCCACGCACACCGACCCGGCGCATCCTGCTGCAGGGCGACCCGCCGAGCCCGGCGAACCCCCCCGCCGGCTGCCGGTTTCACACGCGCTGCCCGCTCACCACGGACCTCTGCCGCCGCACGAGACCCGAACTCACGCCGCGCGACGCCGCCGGCGAGGGCGAGCAATGGGTCGCCTGCCACTTCCGCTGAACGACCACGGAGCGACTGCCATGCACTACGAATTGCTGATCCGCGGCGGCACCGTCATCGACGGCACCAGGGCCGCGCGCTTCGAGGCCGACGTCGGCGTCCAGGGCGATCGCATCGCCGCCGTCGGCGACCTCGCCGCCGCGAGCGCCGAGCGCGTCGTCGACGCGACGGGCCAGATCGTCGCGCCCGGTTTCATCGATTCGCACACGCACGACGACCGGGCGCTGCTGGCGCAGGCCGACATGAGCTTCAAGGTCTCGCAGGGCGTCACCACCGTGGTGGCAGGCAACTGCGGCATCAGCGCCGCCCCGCTCAGGCCGGACATGGAACTGCCCATGCCGCTGAACCTGCTCGACGTGCCGCACGGCGAACGCTTCACCACCTTCCGCGCCTACCTCGATGCCTTGCGCCGCGCGCCGGCCGCCGTCAACGTGGCCGCGCTCGTCGGGCACTCCACGCTGCGCGCGGTGACGATGGGCGCGCTCGAGCGCGAGGCGACGCAGAAGGAAGTCGCGGCGATGCGCGGCTTGCTCGAGGAAGCGCTCGACGCCGGGGCGATCGGCCTGTCGAGCGGTACCTTCTACCCGCCGGCGGCGAAGGCCACGACCGAGGAGATCATCGAGGTCGGTCGGCCGCTGAGCGGCACGCGGGGCCTGTACGTCACGCACATGCGCGACGAGTCCTCGCGCGTCATGGAAGCGCTGGCCGAGACGTTCCGCATCGGCCGCGAGTTGGGCGTCACGGTGGTCGTCTCGCACCACAAGGTGCAGAACAGGCCCAACTTCGGCCGCTCGCGAGAAACGCTGCCCTTCATCCGCGAGACGATGCGCCGGCAGAAGGTCTGCCTCGACTGCTACCCGTACACGGCAGGCTCCACGATGATCCGCACCGACCGGGGCATGCTGGATGGGCGCGTGCTGATCGCCTCCAGCGAGCCGCATCCGCAATGCGCCGGTCGCGACCTCGACGACATCGCCCGGGAATGGGGCGTGCCCGAGGCCGAGGCCGCGCGCCGCCTGCAGCCCGGAACGGCCATCTACTTCCTGATGGACGAGGACGACGTCCGCCGCATCCTCGCGTTCGACGAAACCATGATCGGCTCGGACGGCATTCCCGTCGGCGACATGCCGCACCCTCGCCTGTGGGGCACCTTCCCGCGCGTACTGGGCCATTACGCACGCGACGTGGCGCTGTTCCCCCTGGAGACAGCCGTCTGGAAGATGACGGGCCTGACGGCGCGCAACTTCGGCCTGACCGGCCGCGGCACGCTCGCCGAGGGGCAGCACGCAGACCTGGTCGTCTTCGATGCCGCTACGATCCGCGATGCCGCCACCTACGAACACCCGACGCGGGCGGCGGACGGCATCCGCAGCGTGATCGTCAACGGCAGCGTCGCCTGGCAGCAGGGCCGTCACACGGGCGCACGTTCGGGCCAAGTCATCACCCGCCAACCTGCCTGAGGAGCCTTCGCATGCCCGCCATCCAGCGCCATCCGACCCCGCATCCGGTTCCGTTTTCGAAAGCGGTTCGCGCCGGCGACTTCCTGTTCCTCTCCGGCATCCTGGCCATGGACGCGCAGGCCAACATCATCGAGGGCGACGTCCAGGTGCAGGCCCGCGCCATTCTGGAGCGCATCGCCGCCACGCTGGCGGAGTGCGGCGCCGGCATGGGGCAGGTCGTCAAAGCCACCATCTGGCTGGCCGATCTGGACGATTTCGCGGCATTCAACCAGGAATACGCGAAGCACTGGCCCGCCGACAGCCTACCTGCGCGCTCCTGCGTCCAGGCGACGCTGTACAGGGGTGCGAAGGTCGAGATCGAAGTGCAGGCCTACGTCGGCGACGGCCATCGGTAGCGGCGCGCCGCCCGCGGTTGCCGTCCGCGTCGGCGGGCCACCGCTGCTCGAGCCGATCGCCGGCGCGCGACGGCACGGCGCCATGGCTCCTGTAGCCACGGGGCGACGCGCCCGCCCGCCGCAACGGCGCCGCAATCCGGCGAGTCACCGGCTCGGGCCCGGCACAGGTGCCGATCCGCGCGTCGCTGCACCACACCGGCGGGCCGCCTTGGCGTCACTGCGTCCGCGCCAGTTCCGGCCAGCGCGCCAGCCGCTCGTACAGCGCGGCACGCGACATGCCCAGCAGGCGCGCCGTGGCCACGCGGTTGCCGCGCGTGGCGCGCAAGGCGGCGCCGATGGTGGCGCGCTCGAGTTCGGCCACCTGCTGCGCCAGCGGCCGCAGCAGCGGCGCGTCGCCTGCGGATGACGGCTCGGGGGTGGGCGGTGCTGCACCCGCCGGCGGCGCAGCGCCCCGGGGCTCGGCCGGCGGCGGCGCCACCAGCGCCTGCGCCGCGCCGAAGTGCCGCGGCTCGAGCAGCGTGTCGTCGGTCATCAGGGCCGCCTGCTCGAGCGTGTTGCGCAGCTCGCGGATGTTGCCCGGCCAGCTCTGGCGCGCCAGCCAGTCGAGCGCCTCGGCGCTCACGGCCTTGGGCGGCAGGCCGCTGCGCCGCCCGATGTCCTCGGCCAGCGCCTCGACCAGCGCCTCGAGGTCGGCGGGCCGCTCGCGCAGCGCCGGCAGCCGGATCGGCAACACGGCGAGCCGGTAGTACAGATCGGCGCGGAAGCTCCCGCTGCCCACCATCGAGGCCAGGTCGCGGCTGGTCGCGGCGACGACACGCACGTCGACGCGCTCGACGCGGTTGCTGCCCAGTGCCTCGATCTCCTGCTCCTGCAGCGCGCGCAGCAGCTTGGCCTGCAGCGCCAGCGGCATGTCGCCGATCTCGTCGAGGAACAGCGTGCCGCCGTCGGCGAGCTTGAACTTGCCCTCGCGCGCCTTGCGCTCGGCGCCGGTGTAGGCGCCCGGCGCGACGCCGAAGAACTCGGCCTCGAGCAGCGTGTCGGGAACGGCCGCGATGTTGACGCCGACGAAGGGGTGCGCGGCGCGCCGGCTCGCGGCGTGGATGGCATGCGCGAGCAGTTCCTTGCCGGTGCCGGTCTCGCCCAGCAGCAGCACCGTGCTGTCGGTACCGGCCACGCGCCGCGCCTGACGCTTGACCTCGAGCGCCGGCGCGCTCGCGCCGATGAAGCTGGCGATCGTGTACTTGGGCCGGCGCGCGGCGGCGATCTCGCGCCGCGCCGCGTCGAGCTCGCCCTGCAGCCGCGCGAACTTGCCCAGCAGCGGCTGCATCGCCGTCTCGGGCTCGTCGAGCAGCACGTAGCCGACGGCGCCGATCACCTCGCCCGCCTCGTTCTTGAGCGGCAGCCGGCTGACGAGGAAGCTGCCGGCGCGGTTGGTCAGCAGGTCGACGAGGATCGGCTGGCCGGTGTCGACGACGCGGCCCATCAGGGTGTTGGGCACCACCTCCTCGACGCGGCGGCCGACGAAGCCGTGCTCGTCGGTGCCCAGCGCCGGCAGGAAGCGCTTGTAGCCCTCGCTGATCCAGACCACGCGGTGCGCGCGGTCGACCACCAGCGTGCCCAAAGCCATCGTCGCGAAGGCCTCGAACAGGCTGCGCACGGCGAGTTCGAGCACGCGTTCGGCGTCGAGCGTGGCCGCAGCGTCCATCGGCGGCGACTGTAGCGGCTGCCGATGCCGCCGGTGCGGCCCCTGCGCACGCGCGCCGCAGCGCTACAGCCACATCGTGACGCGCACCGTGTCGTCTTCGCGCGCGATCTCGTAGCGCTCGGTGGCGCGGCGCGCCAGTTCGATCATGCGCTTGTTCTGCGGCAGGATCTCGCCCACCAGCGCACGCAGGCCGCGCGTGCGCGCGTGCTCGACCAACCGGCGCTGCAGCGCGCTGCCCAGGCCCGTGCCCTGCCAGTCCGGCGCGACGACGAACGCGATCTCGGCGGTGTTGGTCGAGGGATCGGCAGGCCTGGCCGACGATCACCTCGTGCTCGCGCGTGCCGCTGACGGCCACGAAGCCGACCTCGTTCACGTGGTCGTAGTTGCACAGGCGCTGGATGTCTTGGCCGGAGAGCGAGCGCACGCGGCGGAAGAAGCGCGTGTAGACGTCGCCCTCGGGCAGCTTGAAGAACAACGCGCGGATGCCGCCGCCGTCGGAGGCGCGCGCCGGGCGCAGCAGCACCTCGACGCCGTTCTTCAGGCGCACGCGCCGCTCGTCCTCCAGCGCATAGGCACGCCTGCTGGCGAGCGTCTGGCCGGCGTCGAGCAGGCCCAGCCGCCTGGCCTCGTCGAGCAGCCAGGCGCGGAACTTCGGGTGCGCCAGCTCGATGAGCACCATGGCGCGCTCGCGCACCGACTTGCCGAACAGGTAGAGATGCCGTACTCGGTGATCACGTAGTGCACGTCGGTGCGCGCCACCGTGGCGCCCTCGCCGGCCAGCAGTTGCGGGCGGATGCGCGAGACCTCGCCGTCGTCGGTGGTCGAGGCCAGGCAGACGATCGGCTTGCCGCCGGGCGCGCGCGCCGCGCCGCGCAGGAACTCGGTCTGCGCCGCGAGCCCGCCGTAGAACTCGCCGGCGAACTGGTCGGCGCAGGCCTGGCCGGTGAGATCGACCGCGAACACCTGCGTCACCGACACCATGCGGTGCTGCGCCGCGATGGTGTAGGGATCGCACACCGTCTCGATGGGCTGGAACGCGAACAGCGGGTTGCGGTCGACGATCTCGAACAGCCGGCGCGTGCCGAAGGCGTAGCTGGCGACGATGCGCCCGCGCTGCAGGCTCTTGCGCCGGCCGTTGACGATGCCCTTGTCGAGCAGCGGCACGATGGCGTCGGTGACGGCGTCGGAGTGGATGCCGAGGTCGCGCCGGTCCTCCAGGTACCGCAGCGCCTCGTTCGGGATGCGGCCGGGGCCGATCTGCAACGTCGCGCCGTCGTCGATGGTGCCGGCGATGTAGCGCGCGATGCGCTCGACCACGGCCTGTTCGGTGGATGCGTGCCGGTACTCGATCATGGCCGGCTCGACCTCGACGAGATGGTGGATGCGCTCGAGGGGCAGGGTCGATTCGCCCATCGTCCAAGGCATCGCCGGGTTGACTTCGGCGACGACGAGCCGGGCGCATTGCACCGCCGCCGCCGCCACGTCGACCGAGACGCCCAGGCTCACGAAGCCGTGCGCGTCGGGCGGCGTCACCTGCACGCAGGCCACGTCGACCGGCAGGCGGCCGTCGCGCATCAGTTCGGGCAGCCGCGCCGCCGACAGCGGCACGTACTCGATCGCGCCCTGGCGCATCGCCGCGCGCATCTCGCTGCCGATGAAGATGGCGCGGTGGCGGCAGCGCGTCGCCACGCGTCCGTCGGCGCCGGCGGGCAGCGCGCCGTCGGTGACGAAGTGCAGCAACTCGACGTCGGCCGGCGGCGGCGTCAGCGCCTCGAGCGCGCGCACCAGCGTGCGCGGCGTGGCGCAGGCGCTGCCGACGAAGACGCGGTTGCCGGGCGCAATGCGTTGCACCGCGGCCTCGGCCGACAGCAGGCGGGCCCGATAGGCCTGGGCGACGGAAGGCCTCATGCGGATCCCCGGGCGGCGCGCGCGGCAAGGCGCCGAAGCCGCGCACGGTAGCACCGCGCACCGCGGCGCCGCCAGCGGCGCGCACCCCCGCGTTCGCAGGGGGCCGGGCGTGTCCGCTTTTTCCGGCGCGCTGCGTATGCAAGTGCGCAGGTGCGGCCGCGATCCGCGCCGCACGAATCCACTTCGAGGGGCCGTTTCATGCATCGCATCGCCTTCGGCGCGGCAAGTCGTCTCATCGGTGTCCTGGCCTGTGCCGCCGCCGGCGCGGCCTGGGCCGGGCCGCTCACGCTGCAGCCGAACCTCCCGCAGTTGCGCCTCGGCGCCGACGGCGCCAGCCTGCCGACTCTGCCCGCCGGCTACGATCCGCCCAACGTCAAGGGCGCGCTCGCGCCCGGCGCTTCGGCGCGCCCCGGCTACCTCGCACTCGCCACCGGCCAGCCGCTGGGCGCGCCCGGCGGCGGCATCCAGGGGCCGATCAAGGAGCCCGGAGAACTGCCCAAGCTGCTCGGGCAACCCGACCCGATGGGCGCACCGGGCGGCCGCGTGATCGGTCCGATCCGCTTCCCCGGGGTCGTGGCCGCGCTCGTGACGCCGGGCATCACCGAGCTGCGGCTGCGCGCGATCACGCGAGCGATCCAGCCCGGCGCCGGCGTCGACCCCCTGGCGCCGAGCGTCGCGTACCTGCACCGCCTGTTCCCCGCTCTGGCCATCACCACCGAGCTGTACACGCCGGGCGGGGCACCGGGCGCGATCAGCTTCTGCAACTCCAAGGCCGCATGCTCGTCGGCGCCGGCGACACCCGATCCTGCGAACGTGCTGAGCGCCCTCTACGTCGGCTCGTTCGACTGGATCCGCGACGGCGGCGCCGAGTTCGAATATCTGTACTCCCTCCTCAACACCGACGCGCTCGTCTACATGGACATGACCGACCTGGCGCGCGTCGGCGCCGGCGACACGCTGGCCGGCCTGGTGCTGGCCGGTGCCGACGAGACGCTGCCCTACTTCGGCATCCACAGCGTGGGCTCCTTTGGGGCCGGCGCCAACGGCAAGCAGCTGCGCGACGTGGCCGACGTCACCGACGACGTGCTGGCGCGCTATGCAGCCGAGCAGGTGCCCGAACCCGGCACGCTGGCGTTCGTCGCCGCCGCGCTCGGTGCCGCGGGCTGGAGTGGACGCACGCGCGCGCGGCAGGCCGCACGCGGCGGGCACCCAGGTTGACGCAGGCGAACGCGCGGCCGGCGAGACTGCGGCCGCCTGCCTGGGGCAGGCGCGCCGCGGGGCACCTGCGCGCAGCGCTGCGTCCACGCGCACTGGGGCAGCGCGCAGCACCGCGTCCGCGCGCACTGGAGCACCTGCGCGCAGCGCCGCGTCCACGCGCAGGGGAACACCTGACCGCAGCGGGGCGCGGGCGCCCCGTGCTGCCCGGTCCGGCGCGGCACCGCACACCCGGTTGCAGATGCGGCCTGGCCACGCGCCTGGCGGCCGGCCTCGCAACCTGTCTCGTGCTGGCGCTCGCCGTCACGGCGGCGGCCGCTGCGCAGGGCGCATCTGCGGCGCCGACGCTCGAAGCCGTGGCCGCAGCCTGCGGCGCGGGCCCGCCGACCGCCGCCACCGCCGACGCCGCGCTTGCGCTGTACGCCCGGGGTGTGCTCGAAGTGGCGCGGCCCTGCGCCGTACCGCTGCTGCGCGCGGCACGCGACGCCGCAGGCCCGCCCGCGCTGCGCCTGGCCGCGCTGCGCGCCGCGGCGCGGCTGTCCAGTGGCGAGCCTTCGAGCGCCATTGCCGACGAGGTGGCCGCGTTGCTCGGCGACCTGGGCGGGGTCGTGGGCGAAGGCGCGGGCGCAGCCGACGCCACCCTGGCGCTGACGCGTTGGCAGGTGCGTGTCGAGCACGGCGTGCTGCTCGCGCTGCTGCGCCGCTCGGCCGAGGCCGAAGCCGCGCTCGATACCGCACTGGCCGCGGCACCTTCCACAGCCGACGCGGCCGAGCTCCTGCGGGCTCGCCGCTGCCTCGCGGTGGCGCTGGCCGACGGGCGGCGCGCCGCCGAGGCTCCGGCACGGGCACGCGCCGTCCTCGACGAAAGCGAGCGGCTGCTCGGCCCCGACCATGTCGAAACGCTGCTGGCCGCGCTCGGCCTGGGCACCTTGCTGTGGCGCGTGTACGAGCTGCCGGCCGCCGAGCTGCAGTACGAGCGCGCGGCGGCGGGCTTCGCGCGCGTGCTCGGCGCCGACCACGCCTACACGCTGGCGGCGCGCCAGGGCCTGGGCGTGCTCGCACTGCGGCGCGGGCAGTTCCAGGGTGCCGTCGCCACGCTCGGCGCGGCCCTCGTCGACGCCCGGCGCACGCGCGCCGACGACGACCCCGATCTGGCGCCGCTCGCACTGGCGCACGCCAGTGCGCTGGCCGAAACCGGCCGCCTGCGCGAGGCCGAGGCCGCGTTCGAGCGGCTCGAGGCGCAGCAGATCGCGCGCCACGGCGCGCGCGACGCGCGCACGCTCGACGTGCAGTCGATGCTCGCCTTCGTGCGCTACTGGCTGGGCGACGGCCGCGGCACGATGCGCGCCGCCGAGGCCGTGCTCGAAGGCCGCGTGCGCAGCGCCGAACCGCACGATCCGCGCCGTCTGGCCGCCGAGGCGCTGTACGCCTCGGCGTTGCAGCTCGTCGGGCGCAGCGACGAAGCCGCGCGCCGACTCGAGCAGGCCCTGGCCGTGGCGCGGCCGGTGCACGGGCCGGGCAACGACAGCGTACTGCAGATCGAGCTCGAGCTCGCGCTCGCCTATCTCGAGAGCGGCCGCACGGCCGAGGCCCTGCCGCTGCTGCAGGCGATCGACGCGGCCTTCGCCGGCCGGCCGGCGGAATTGCCGCATGTGCGCCTGATGGCCGAAGAGCTGCTGGCTCTGGCGCTGCTGCGCCGCGGCGGCGGCCGTGGCGCACGCACGCGCCGGCCTGGCCCTCGGCGACGCCGCCGGCGCCCGAGCCGAACTCGAAGCGGCGCTGGGCACGTTCGAGGGGCACGGCGACTTCCTCTGGCGCGAGCGCTTCGCGGCGCGCGCGGCGCTGGCGCAGGCAGCCGACGCGCTGGGCGACGCCCGGGCCGCGCGCGTCGCGCGCCGGCGTCTCGTCGAAGACGTCGAGCGCATCCGCGCCAGCCTCGACGACAGCCCTGCGGTGCGCCAGGCCTACCTGCGCGATTGGGTGCCGCAGTACCGGCAGCTCGCGCTGGACGAGGCGGCGGCGGCGCGCCTGGCCGAGGCCTTCCGCGTGGCCGAGCTGGCGCGGGCCCGCACGCTGCTCGAGAGCCTGCGCAGCCGCCGCGCCGACGAATCGGGCCCGACCCAGGCGCGCGACCGCGCGGCGCTGGCCGCGCTGGCCGGCGGCATCGGCGCGCTCGACGAGGCGCTGCACGACGCGTCCGACGAGGCCCGCGTCGCGCTCGAAGCCGAGCGCAGCCGCGTCGCCGACGAACTGGCCGCATTGCGCACCGCGATCGCCGCGCGTGATGCGCGCTACGCGGCGCTGCTCGCCTTGCCGGCGGCCGGCCCGGAGGCGGCAGCGCAGGTGCTGCAGCCGGGCGACCTGTTCGTCTCCTACACCGTGCACGAGGGCCGGCTGCTCGTGACCTGGTTCGACCGCCGCGGGCTGCCGCAGGCGCGCATCGCACGGCTGGCCGGCTCGCTGCGTGACGCCATCGAAGGCTGGCGCGCGCTGCTGCTGGCTTCGCCCGGGCGGCCGGCGGCGCCGGTGTGGATCGACGGCGAGCGCGTCGTGCTGGGCGTCGTGCGGCCCGGTCCCGGCGCCCGCCGCGCAGCCACGGCCGATGCGGTGGGCGCGCTGCTGGCGCGCTGGCTGCTCGAGCCGCTGGCCGACGCGCTGCCGGCGACGCGCCGGCTCGTCGTCGCGCCCGACCCGGCGCTCGCGCTCCTGCCCTTCGACGCCCTGCCGTGGCAGGGGCGGCCGCTCGTGGCGGCAGTCGACATCGCGCATGTGCAGTCCTTCGGCGTGCTGGCGCTGCTGACGGCGCAGCCGCGCGCACGCGCGGCGCCGCGTCGCCTCCTGGCGGTGGCCGATCCGGCGTACGAAGGCGGCACCACCGGCCGCACGCGCCCGGCGAGCGCGGTCGAGCAGGAGCTGCGCCTGAGCGCACCCGGAATCGCCCCGGGTGAGCCGCTGGCCTGGAGTGCGCTGCCCGGCACGCGGCGCGAGGCGCTGGCCGTGGCGCGCTTGTTCGCACACCGCCGGCTGCTGCTGGGCGCGGGCGCCTCCGAGAGCGAGCTGTACCGCCTGGCGCAGCGCGGCACGCTTGGCCGCTACGACGTGCTGCACTTCGCCACCCACGGCCTGATCTCGGCGCAGCGCCCGTGGTCGAGCGCGCTCGTGCTCGCCGCGCCGCCGCCCGGCGCATCCGAGGACGGCTACCTCACGGCGCTCGAGTTCGGCCGCCTCGGCCTGGCCAGCAAGCTGGTGGTGCTGTCGGCCTGCGACACCGCAACCGGCAACGCGCTCGAGGGCGAGGGGGTGCTCGGATTCCCCTATGTTCTGCTGGTGTCGGGTGCGGCAGCGACGATGCTCACACTGTGGCCGATCGACGACGCGGCCACCGCGCGCCTGATGCCGGCCGTGCTGCGCGGCGTGCGTGCCGGGCTCGCGCCGTCGCGCGCGCTGGCACGCGCCAAGCGCGAATGGATCGCGCACGATGCGGCTGCCGGCGCGCGCACCTGGGCCGGCGTTGTGGTGTACGGCCTGTGAACGGCTCTTCGCCCGAGCGCGCCTGGCGCCGTCGCGGCGCCCTCGCCGCCCTGGCTGCGGCCGCGCTGCTGCCGCTGTTGCCGCCGCTGCAGCGCGCCGAGCTGGCCTGGCTGGACACGCAGTGGCGGCTGCTGCGCCGCCTGGCGCCGCCGGCGGCCGCGGCAGCGCGCGACGAACCGGTGGTGGTCGGCATCGACGAAGCCACCTACCAGGGCATCGCCGAGCCCTTCGCACTCTGGCATCGACCTCTGGGCGAGTTGTTCGCGGCGCTGGCCGCCGCCGGACCGCGCGGCGTGCTGGTCGACATCGCGCTGCCCGAGCGCTCGTTCGACCGCGTGCTGCCGGGCAGCGACGCCGCGCTGCTGGCCGGCATGCACGCGCTGGCGCGCGCCGCGCCGGTGGTCTACGCCGTCATGAGCGGTCCCGACGGCCGACCAAGGCCGGTGTTCGCGCCGCTGGCGGCGGTGGCCGGCGCGCATTCGTTCGCCTCGGCGCTGCTGCCGCTCGACGAGGACGCTCATGTGCGCCGACTCGGCGGCGCGGCAGGCAACTTGGAGCCCGCCACGATGGCCGCGGCGCTGGCCGCGCGCCTGGGAGTCGCGTCGCCGCACGCCGACGCGCTCATCGACTACGCGCCGAGGCACCGCTTCGACTACCTGCCGATGCAGGATCTGCTCGCGCTGCAGCGGGCCGGTCGCAGCGACGAGCTGCGTGCGCGCCTGGGCGGCCGGCCGCTGGTGCTGGGCGTGGTGCTCGCGTACAGCGACCGCCTTGCAACGCCGGTGCCGCTGGCTGCCTGGCAAGACGACGCGGCCGCGCCACCGGGCGTGCTTGTGCATGCGCAGGCGCTGCGCACCGTCTTGAGCGCGCGCGCGGTGCAACCGGCGCCGCCCGCGGCGGCTTGCGCGCTCGTGCTGGCCTGCGCTGCGCTCGGCTGGCTGCGGCTGCCGGCGGCGGCCGTTCCGGCCTCGGTACCGCCGGCCCTGGCACTGCCGGTCATGGCGTTGCTGGCCTTGGCGTTGCTGTCGACCGCGCTGCTGCGCGCCGGCTGGTACCTGCCGGCCGCCGCGGCCGCCGCGGCTCTGGTGCTGACTGCCCTGGCGCGTCAGGCGCTCGAGGCCGCGCTGGCGCTGCGCGAACGGGCGCGGCTGCGCAGCGCCTTCGCCGGCTACGTGAGCCCGCAGGTGCTGCAGCAGCTGCTCGCCGGGGAACTCGACCCCGCGCGACCCGACGGCCCGCGCCCGATGGCCTTCCTGTTCGCCGACCTGCGCGGCTTCACCACGCGCGGCCAGCACGAAGCGGCGCGCGAAACCGTCGCGATGCTCAACCGCTACTACGACGCCATCGTCGAGCCGATCCACGCCCAGGGCGGCATGGTCGACAACTTCCGCGGCGACGGCATCATGGTCGTGTTCGGCGCGCCGCAGCCGCAGCCCGACGCAGCACGCGCGGCCGTGCTGGCCGCCGGCGGCATGGTGCGCGCGCTGACGGCGCTGAACCGGCAACTCCGCAGCGAGGGCCGGCCGGCGCTCGAGATGGGCATCGGCATCGCCTGCGGCGAGGCCGTGGCCGGCCAGGTGGGCAGCCGCCAGCGCCACGACTACACGGCGATCGGCGACGCCGTCAATGTCGCCGCGCGGCTGCAGGACCAATGCCGGCCGCAGCGCGCGCAGGCGGTCGTCAGCACCGAGGCGGCAACCCGGCTGCGCGCCGGCGAGGCGCAGATCCGCGAACTGGGCGAGATCGAGCTGCGCGGGCATGCGCCGGTGCGCTGCTGCGCGCTCACCTGGCCGGACGGATGGCCTGACGGCACGGTGAACGCGGCGGCGGCATGAGCGGCCCCGCGCAGCGCCGCAAGGCGGTTCGCACGAGCGCTTGCATGACGAGCCGTCGCATGGGGTGTCGCATGAGGTACCGCACGAGGATCCTGTCTGCATTCGTCTTCGCCGCCTGGGCCGCCGCCGGGACCGCCGTGGCCGGCGCACGCTTGATCGACGTCGCCGGGCGAGCCGAGCGCGGCGGCGCGCGCGGCGGCAGCGCGCTCACGCTGTTCGAGGCACTGGCGCCGGGCGAGCGCCTGGTGCTCGCTGCCGGCGCCCACGCGACGCTCGTCTTCGACGACAGCGGTCGCCAGTTCCTGCTGCGCGGCCCGGGGCGCTGGGCGCTGCACGGCGACGCGATCGCCACGCTGCAGGGCGCAGCGCCCGAGCCGCTGCCGGTCGTGGTGCCGGCGCTGCGTCCGCCGGCCGCGGCCGGTGCACGGCTGGCCGCCGGCGGCGCGGCGATGCGCGTGTCCGGCGCCGTCGACCTCGCGCCCTGGCCCGACGCCACCCGTCTGCTCGCGGCGCCGCCGGCGCTGCGCTGGGCGAGCGCGGGCGAGGGCTCACGCTACAAGGTCACGCTGGCCACGGCCGAGGGCCAGGCGCTGGTCGAGGCCCGGGTCGACGGCTCGCCCCTCGTGCTGCCGGCGCCGCGGCGCACGCAGCCGGGCATGAGCTACGCCTGGTCGGTGGAGGTCGAAGCGGGGCCGCGCCAGGGCGCACGCGCCTTCGCCGCCTTCAGCGTGGCCGACGCAGCGACGCAGCAGCAATGGGCCGCGCTGCGCCCCGAAACCGACGCGCCGGCATCGCAATGGGTGCTCTACGCGAGGGCGCTCGAATCCGCCGGCTTTGCCGACGACGCGCGTGCGGCCTGGGACCATGTGCGCGCCGCGCGCCCCGGACTGCGCCTGCCGACGACGTACTGAAGCGCACCCGCCGCGCCCCCATCGCCCCGCCCGCTCGAACACCGCCGCCGCCATGAGCCACGACCCGGACGCCCTCCCCGCCGCATCCCCCGGCGACAGCGCTGCTGCCGGCGCTTGCGCCGACTCCGTCGCGCGCGACGCTCCCGGCGCGCCGCCGCCGCGGCGCGACCTGCAGCGCTTCACGCGCCGCTGCGCCTGCGGCGAACTCGTCTTCGAGGAAGGCGGCGCCGGGCGCTGCATGTACGTCGTGCTCGAAGGCGAGGTGCGCATCCACACCGGCGAGGGCGAGCAGCGACGCACGCTCAACACGCTCGGTCCGGGCCAGTCGTTCGGCGAGATCGCGCTGCTCGAGGAAGGCAGGCGCACCGCGAGTGCCGTGGCCGTCCGCACGCCGACCGTGCTGGTCGAGATCGACAAGCCCCGCTTCGTCTACCTGGTGGGCCAGCAGCCGGCCTTCGCCCTCACGGTGATGCGCGCACTGGCGCGCCGCATGGAAGGCAGGACGCGATGAGCAGCGCCGAGACCCCGCGCGTGCACGAGCTGGCCGGCGGCGTGTGGCAGTTCGTCGGCGCGCAGCGCAGCGCGCACAGCTACCTGTTCAAGGGGCGGCGGCGCATCGCGCTGGTCGACAGCGGCCTGCCGACCACCACCGCCTACCTCGAGGCCTGCCTGGCGACGCTGGGCCTGGCGCCGCGTCACCTCGACTTGCTGGTACTGACGCACGAGCACATCGACCACGCCGGCGGCGCGCCCTTCTTCGCCGCGCAATGCCTGGTCGCCGCGCACGCGCAGGCGGCCAACAAGCTCGCGCTGGCCGACGACTTCTCGCTCATGACCAAAGCCTTCGCCGAGGCCGCCCGGCCGTTCCAGGTGGATCTGTGCTGCGCCGAGGGCACGGCGATCGAACTCGCCGGCCTCACGCTCGAAGTGGTGCACACACCGGGGCATTGCTCGGGCTCGGTATGCCTGTACGTGCCGCAGCGCCGGGTGCTCGTCGCCGGCGACACCATCATGGCCGGGGGCGTGGTCGGCGGCGTGCTGTTGTCGGGCAACACGAGCGACTACATCGGCTCGCTCGAGCGGCTGCAGCGGCTGCGCATCGACGCGCTGCTGCCCGGCCATGGCCGCGTGTCGCAGGACGCCCAGGCCGATCTCGAGGCCGGCCGGGCGCGCCTGGCCGCCATGCTCGAGGACTCGCACACGCTGTTCGCCGCGCTGCGCGAGACCGATCGGGGCTTCGGCGAAGTCATGCGCTCGCTGCGCGACCTCAACCAGCTCTGAGCATTTCAAGCCCGCCAGGCGGGTCCGGTGTTCTTGAAGGAACCGCCACCTTCCGCTATGCCGTGACCGTTTGATATTCCTGTTCCTCGAGAGGCCGCGCGGCGACCGCGGGCCGGGCAGCCGGCAGCGCTTGCGTTACCCTCGGGGCGTGAACCCGACCCGCCTGCGCCGGCCGCTGCGGCCGGCGCGCCTGCTTTCCATGCTGCTGGCGCTGTGGCTCGTCGCCTGCGCCAGCGTGACCAACCCCGTGACCGGCGAGCGCGAGCTCACGGTGATGGACGAGCGCGCCGAGATCGCCGAAGGCGCCAAGGCGCACCAGGAGGTGCTGAAGGAATACGCCGTGGTCGACAGCCCGGCGCTGCAGGCCTATGTCAACGGCGTCGGCCAGAAGCTGGCCGCGCAGTCGCATCGCGCCAGCCTGAAGTGGACCTTCACCGTGCTCGACAGCCCCGAGGTCAACGCCTTCGCGCTGCCCGGCGGCTACGTCTACGTCACGCGCGGCATCCTGGCCTACCTCGACAGCGAGGCCGAGCTGGCCGGCGTCGTGGGCCACGAGATCGGCCATGTCACGGCGCGCCACGGCGCGCAGCGCGCCACCAGCCAGGCGCGCGCCGGCTGGGCCGTGCTCGGCGCCACGGTGCTCGGTGCCGTGGTCGAGGCCGCCACCGGCGTGCGCGGACTCACGCAGGCGGCGGGCGACATCGCGCAGACCGGCGCCGCCGGCTTCATCGCCCGCTATGGGCGCGAACAGGAGCTGCAGGCCGACCAGCTCGGCGCCGAGTACCTGGCGCGCACGCACTATGACCCGCAGCGCATGGTCGACGTGATCCAGGTGCTGAAGGACCAGGAGCGCTACGCCGCCGACGCCGCCAGGGCGGCCGGCCGGGCCCCGCCGGCCGAGCCGGGCTGGCTGGCCTCGCACCCGAGCAACGACCAGCGCCTGGCCGAGATCCGCGCCGCCGCGGCGCGGCTGAAAGCCGCGCAGCCGGGCGCCGTCGACGACGGCCGGCTGCGCTACCTGAAGGCCATCGACGGCATCGGCTTCGGCGACGGCCGCGAGCAGGGCGTGGTGCGCGGCCGGCAGTTCCTGCACGAGCCGCTGGGCATCGCGATCACGGCGCCCGAGGGCTGGGCGATCGTCAACGAGGCGCAGCAGGTGACGCTCGTCAACGCGGCGCGCGACGCGGCGCTGCTGCTGCAGCCGGTGCCGCCCGCGGTGCTCGGCAAGACCGGAACCGACCACCAGGCGATCCTGCGCCAGGCGCTCGGCGCCACCGAGGGCCGCAGCGAGCGCCTCACGCTCGGCGGGCGCCTGAACGCGACCTACTACAACGGCCTGCGGCGCGATGCCCAGGGCCGCGTCGGCGCGCTCGAGGCGACCATCGCCGACGGGCCGCGCGGGCAGGTGTTCCTGCTCGCCCACATCGGACGCGACGCGGCGGCACGCGAGCGCGCGCGCAGCGCGATGCGCGAGGCCGAGCTGAGTTTTCGCGCGCTCGGCGCGGCCGACCGGGCGCTGGCGCGGCCCTGGCGCGTGCGGCTCGTGCCGCTGCCGCCGGGCGGCTTCGCGCAGCTGGCGCGCAACGCGCCCGTCACCGAGCTGCCCGAGCAGCAGCTGCGGCTGCTCAACGGCGCATACAGCGGCCAGGCCCTGCCCCGGGGCGGCGAGCTGGTCAAGACGATCGAGTAGCCAGCCCGCGGCGGCTGCGGCCGCGTGGCAACATCGGCACACCCGGCTGCGCCGCCGCCGGCCGCGAGAACCGCAACGAGACCCAGGAACCAAGCCCGAGCTGCCGCGATGGATGCCCAGTCCAATGCCAACCTGTACGTCGCGCTGCGCGCGGCGTTTCCCGACACGCTGGACGCCACCGCGATCGAGACCTGCGACACGCCGCGCCCGCTGCAATACACCTGGCGCGACCTCGAACGCGGCACGGCGATGCTCGCCAACTTGCTCGCCTCGCTCGGGCTGCCGCCCGACTCGCGCATCGCCGTGCAGGTCGACAAGAGCGTCGAGGCCCTGATGCTGTACCTCGCGGTGCTGCGCGCCGGCCACGTCTACCTGCCGCTCAACACCGCCTACCAGGCCGCCGAGATCGAGTACTTCGTCGGCAACGCCGAGCCGGCCGTGGTGGTGTGCAGCCCGCACGCCTTCGGCTGGGTGAGCCGCATCGCCTTTGCCGCCGGCACGCGCCATGTCTACACGCTCGACGCCGAGCGCCGCGGCACGCTGCTCGACCGCGCCGCCTACCAGAGCGACCGCCACGAACCCGCCCCGCGGCAGCCCGACGACCTGGCGGCCATCCTCTACACCAGCGGCACCACCGGGCGCAGCAAGGGCGCGATGCTCACGCACCGCAACCTGCGGTCCAACGCCGAGGTGCTGCACGAGGCCTGGGGCTGGGCGGCGCAGCCGCGCGGCAGCGACACGCTGATTCACGCGCTGCCGATCTTCCACGTGCACGGCCTGTTCGTCGCCGTGCACGGCGCGCTGCTGGCGGGCGCGAAGATGCTGTGGTTCGGCCGGTTCGACGCCGCCGGCGTGATCGCGCGCCTGAGCGAGGCGACGGTGTTCATGGGCGTGCCCACGCTGTACACGCGCATGCTGGCCGAGCCCGCGCTCACGCGCGCGGCCTGCGCGCACATGCGCCTGTTCGTCTCGGGCTCGGCGCCGCTGCTCGCCGAGACCTTCGACGCCTGGCGCGAGCGCACCGGCCACACCCTGCTCGAGCGCTACGGCATGAGCGAGACCGTGATGCTCACCTCCAACCCGTACCGGCCCGAAGAAGGCCGGCGCCGCGGCACGGTGGGTCCGCCGCTGCCGGGCGTGCAGTTGCGCGTCCGCGACGAGCGCGGCCTGCCGGTGGCGAGCGACGAGACCGGCGGCATCGAGGTCAAGGGCCCCAATGTCTTCATGGGCTACTGGCGCATGCCCGAGAAGACGGCCGAGGAGTTCACGCCCGACCTGTGGTTCAAGACCGGAGACGTCGGCCGCGTCGACGCCGACGGCTGGGTGACGATCGTCGGGCGCAGCAAGGATCTCATCATCAGCGGCGGCTACAACGTCTACCCGGCCGAGGTCGAGGGCTGCATCAACCAGCTCGAAGGCGTGGCCGAGAGCGCCGTCGTCGGCGTGCCGCACCCCGACTTCGGCGAGGTCGGCGTGGCGGCGGTGGTGCCCAGGGCCGGGGCCACGCTCGACGGTGCGGCCATCGTCGCCGCGCTGAAGGTGCGGATCGCGCATTTCAAGGTGCCCCGGCAGGTCTTCGTCGTGCCCGAGCTGCCGCGCAACGCGATGGGCAAGGTGCAGAAGAACCTGCTGCGCGCGCAGCACCGGGCGCTGTTCGCATAGGCGCGCCGCAGGCGGGGCAGCGCCTGGCGCAGCGCCGACGACGCCGCGGCAGCCGCTGACCCGCGCGGCAGCCGCCGCGCAGGCCTCCCATCGGCGCGGCCGGCGCTTCGTCGCCGCCGCGCGGCGGTTCGTCGCAAGCCGCTCGCCCACGCGCGGGCCGCTGCCTACAGTGCAGGCATCGCATCACGCAGCCCGAACCCTGGAGATGACCATGACCCGCGCACCCGCACTCACGGACAAGTTCCGGCGCAGCGCCTTCGCGCTCGCCGTCCTCGCCACCCTCGCCACACTGGCGGCGGTGAACACGCTGGCCACGGCGCCGGCGCACGAGCTGCAGCTCGCCGCACGCGCGGGCAGCGCACCCGTGGCCGCGGCCCCGGCCCAGCCGCCGCGGCTGTACACGGGACGCTCGGTCCGCGCCGGCGACCGGCCGGCGGTGCCGACCTCGGCGTCGATGTCGTAGCCGGCGGCAGCCGGCCCGCCGCTGCGGCCCCGAGCTTGTGTGGATGCGACTCCTGTCCGCGATTCGGTCGGCGCAGGCTCTCAGCCGCGCCCGACCAGCGGCATCTGCGTCGCCATCACCGTCATCGACAGCACGTTCGCCTCGAGCGGCAGGTTGGCCATGTGCAGCACCGCGGCCGCGACATGGTCGACGTCGATGAAGGGCTCGGCGCGCAGGCCGCCGTCGGCCTGCGGCAGGCCCGCGTCGAGCGCGGCGGCGGTCTCGGTGACGGCGTTGCCGATGTCGATCTGGCCCACCGCGATGGCGAAGGCGCGGCCGTCGAGCGCGGCGGCCTTCGTGAGTCCGCTCAGGCCATGCTTGCTGGCGGCGCAGGCCGCCGCGTGCGGTCGCGGCACCTGCGCCGCGACCGAGCCGTTGTTGACGATGCGTCCGCCGCGCGGCTCCTGCGCCTTCATCATGCGGAAGGCCTGCTGCGTGCACAGGAAGGCGCCGGTGAGATGGACGTCGAGCGCGGCGCGCCACTGCTCGATGCGCAGCTCCTCCAGCGGCACGCCGCCGGCATGCACGCCGGCGTTGTTGAACAGGAAGTCGAGCCGGCCGTGGCGCGCGCGCACGAAGTCGAACAGCGCCGCCACCGAGTCGGGCCGCGTGACGTCGGTGGGCACGGCGACGGCGCGGCGCGCGATGTCGCCGAACGGGTCGTCGCACATCGCGATCGACTGACGCAGCGCCTCGAGGCGGCGTCCGGCGAACACGACCAGCCAGCCGTCGCGCACCATCAGGTTCGCGGTGGCGCGGCCGATGCCGCTGCCCGCGCCGGTGATCACCGCGACGCGGTCGTGCGCTTGCGCCATCGCTGTTTCCTCTTCTGCACGGCCGCGCAGTCTACGCGCGCACGAGCCCCAGCCACTGCCACAGCGCAAAGGCCGCAAGCGCCAGCGCCGACACGCGGTTGACGAGGCGCAGCGCGCGCAGGTCGAAGTGCCGGCGCAGCGCGTCCACGGCGCTGGCGAGCACGAGCCACCACAGCGCCGAGCCGGCCGCGACGCCGGCGATCATCGTCCACGCCGAGCCCGGTGCGGCCGCGTCGGCGCGCGCGCCCAGCGCGCCGAAGACGGCGGCGAAGGCGAAGATCGTCGCCGGGTTCGACAGCGTGAGCAGCAGCGTGCCGACGAAAGCGCCGGCCAGGCCCGGCCGCTCGGCCACCTGCGCCGCCTGCCCGGGCTGCGCGCCGCGCCAGGTGCGCCAGGCCAGCCACAGCAAGAAGGCGCCGCCGGCCAGCGCCAGCGGCACGCGCAGCGAGTGCAGCGCGCGGATCGCGCTCGTGACGCCGAACGCGCCGACGGCGCCGTACAGCGCATCGGCCAGCGCCGCGCCGAGACCGGTGGCGAGGCCGAGCATGCGGCCGTGGCGCAGCGTGCGCTGGATCACCAGCAGCCCGATCGGCCCGACCGGCGCGGCGATCGCCACGCCGACCCAGAGTGCGTCGAGGAACATCGTCGGTGCAGCGTGCGGCGGCAGCCTCGCCCGGCTCCGGTGCGCGTTCAGTAGCTCAGGCGCGCGAGATAGGTCCGGCGCGAGGCCTCGAGCGCCTGCGCCAGCGTGCCGATGCCCGCCGCCTCGAGCAGCGGGATCATCTTCAGGAACACCTCGGCCGTGACGATGGCGTCGCCCAGCGCCGTGTGCCGCCCGAGCACCGGCACGCCCAGGCGCTCGGCGATCGCCTCCAGGCGATGGCTTTCCTGGTGCGGATGCAGCAGCGCCGACAGCAGCAAGGTGTCGAGCACCGGCATGTCGAAGCGCACGCCGCTGGCCGCCTCCTCGAGCTGCAGGAAGCGCATGTCGAACGCCGCGTTGTGCGCCACCAGCACGCTGTCGGCGGCGAAGGCGCCGAACGCGGCGAGCACGGCCGCGATCTTCGGCTGACCTGCCAGCATCTCCGCGCGGATGCCGTGGATCGCGATGCCGGCCTGCGGCAGATCGCGCTCGGGGTCGACGAGCTGCTCGAAGCTGTCGTGGCGGCGCAGCTTGCCCGCGTCGATGCGCACGGCGCCGATCTGGATGATCTTGTCGCCGGCCGAAGGCTCCAGGCCCGTCGTCTCGGTGTCGAACACGGTGAAGGTCAGCTCGACCAGGCGGCGCGCGCCGAGCTCGCCGGCGGCCGGCGCCGGACGCGAGAAGAGATCGAAGTCGTAGAACTCGGGCCGGCTGCCCGGGCGCACGACGGCGCCGGCCTCGAGCGGCGCGCTCGTCGCCGCCAGCGGCACGAGAAAGCGGAAGAAGGCACGCTGGGACGCGCGCTCGCGCTCGAACCAGAAGGCACCGCCGTGGCGCTGCACGACGTCGCGCAGCGTCGCCGCGCCCGGGCCCGAGCCGCCGTCCAGCGGCTCGGTCTCCCAGGCGACGACGGTCTCGGTGCTCACGGGCTGCAGCGGGAACACGAGGTCGAGCTGGGCGCGCTCGGCGGCCTGCGCCGCCGGCGCCAGGCGGATCTGCAGGCGCATCGGCCCCCAGCCCTGCTCGAGGCGCAGGGCCAGGTGCAGCAGCGCCTGCAGCAGCGAATAGCTCTCGACGCGCAGCCACAGGTCGGGCTCGATGCCGGCCGGCTGCACGCGGCTGCCGCACGCCGCCTCGATGCGCCGCGCTGCGGCGGCGGCGAAGTCGGCGCCGAGCATGTCCTCGAGCGGCCAGCGCGTCTCGAGCGCGGCGGCGCTCGCCGCCGCCGCTTCGTTGACGCGCCGCACGAGCGCGCCGATCTCGTCGCGGATGACGCCGAGGAAGCGCTCGCGCGTCGGCGCGTCGAGCTGCGGATCGTCGAGCAGTTCGACCGCCGCCTGCAAGTTGCCCGCCGAACTGCGCGTGCCCTCGGTGAGGCGATGCAGCAGCCGCTCGCGCCCGTCGGCCTCGGCGATTTCGCGCGTGATGTTGTCGAGCATGAGCACGAAGCCGTCGAGCGGCGCCGCTGCCTGCGCCGCCTCGGCCGGCGCGGCGTCGCGCTCGCCGTCCGCGCCGCCTGCGCCGTCGGTGCCGCCTGCGCCGTCCTTGCGCGCGGCGCCGATCGCGCGCACCGGTGCAAGCTGCACGCGCAGCAGCTGGCCGCCGGCGGTGCCGGTGACGAACTGCGCCGACGGGTTGCGCGCGCCGCGCGCCAGACGCTGCTGCACCGCCTCGAGCGCGTGCGCGACGAGGCGGCGATCGAGCAGTGCGTAGATCGAACGGCCGAGCGCCACCGGCTCGACGCCGCCGAGACGCGCTGCGCCGGCGGCGTCGGCCAGGGCGCGCAACTGCAGCCGCGCGCGCGCATTGAACAGCAGGATGCGGCCGTCGAGGTTGCACACGACCACGCTCTCGCTCAACTCGGCCATCAATGCCGCCAGACGGCCGCGCTCCTGGTCGACCGCGCGGCTGGCCTCGGCCACGCGCTCGGCCATCTCGCGGCGCAGCGCCTGGCGCTGGCGCGCGAGCAGGTTCACCGCCGCGGCCAGCGCGCGTGCGCCGGCCGTGGCGCGGCCGGCGCCGGGCTCGGGCAGGCGGTCGTCGGCGCTCGCGGCCAGCACCTGCAGTTGCTCGGCCAGGCGGCCGGGCACGGCGCCGTAGCGCCGCCAGGCCCAGTGCAGTGCGGCGCCGCCGACCAGCGCGGCGAGGAACCACAGCATCACGAGCAGCGCCAGGCGCGGCTGCACCAGCGCCCACGCCGCGCTGCGCTCGGCCGGCTCGAGCGTGGCTGCGAGCAGCCAGGCCGCGAGCGCGAGCACGAGGCCGAAGGCCAGCGCCGGCAGCAGCGCGGCCGCCGCCGCGCGCGCGTCGATGCGCGGCCGCGGCGTCATCCGAGCAGTTCCCTCACCTTGGCCGCCAGCTCGCGCGTGGCGAAGGGTTTGCTCATGTAGGCGTCGGCGCCCACGCCCAGGCCCTGCGCGACATCGGTGTCGCGCCCCTTGGCGGTGAGCATCAGCACCTTGATGCCGGCGGTGGCCTCGTCGGCGCGCAGCGCCTGGCAGACCTCGAAGCCGCTCTTGCCCGGCATCATCACGTCGAGCAGCACGAGCGCGGGGCGCTCGCGGCGCGCCAGCGCCAGCGCCTCGTCGCCGTCGCGCGCGACGAGCACCGCGTGGCCTTCGCGCTTCATCAGGTATTCGAGCGAGACGACGATGTTGGGCTCGTCGTCGGCGATCAGCACCTTGTACGTCACGATCGGGTCACCTCCACGCGGTACGGCAGGTCGAAGCCGAAGCAGGCGCCCCGGCCCGGCGGCGAGCGCAGCCACAGCCGCCCGCCGAAATGTTCGACGATGCGCCGGCTGATCGGCAAGCCCAGGCCGGTGCCCTGCGGACGGCTGCGCGCATCGCCGCCCTGGCGGAACTTCTCGAACACGGCCTGCTGCTCGGCCGCCGGCACGCCCGGGCCGTTGTCCTCGACCTCGACCGTGATGCCCTGCGCACCGGCATGCAGCCGCAGCCAGACGCGGCCGCTGCCGGCGGGCGCGAACTTCGCCGCGTTGGACAGCAGGTTGAGCAGCACCTGCAGCAGCCGGTCCGGGTCGGCACGCAGCGGCGGCACCGGACCGGCGCGCTCGATCACGAGCTGCACGCCGCGCTCGCGCAGCACTTCGGCCATCGTCGCCGCCGCCTGTTCGACGAGCGCGCCCGCGTCGACCTCGGCGTTGCGCCACTCGGCGTGGCCCGACTCGATCTTGGCCATGTCGAGCACCTGATTCACCAGGCGCGTCAGCCGCTCGGCCTCGGCGACGACGATGGCCAGGAAGCGCTGGCGCTGCGCCGGCTCCATGTCGGGCTCGTCGCGCATCAGCTCGGCGAGCGCACGGATGCTGGCCAGCGGCGTGCGCAGCTCGTGCGTGACGCTGCTCATGAAGTCGTCCTTGAGTCGGTCCAGGCTTTGCAGCCGCTCGGCGAGCTGGCGCAGCGCCGAGGCCTCCTCGACGATGCCGAGGATGTCGTCGAGGTCGAGCGGCTCCTCCTGGACCACCGAGGCCACCATGACGCGCGCGCTGGCGCTGCCGATCGCGCCGGCGAGCTGGGTTTCGGCGAACTGCACGAGCGCGGCGTCGGCCGGGCCCGCCGCGCGCCCGGCCAGCAGCGCCTGCGCGCGCTCGGCACCGAGAAAGCGCGCCAGCAGCGCGGCCAGGTCCTCGACGCGCGCCTTGCCGCGCCAGAACACGCGCTCCTCGCTCGCGCGCTCGAAGGCCTCGACGAACTGCAGCGCCTGGCCGGCCTCGGCGGCGCTGGGCGCACGCGCCAGCGACACGCCGACATAGAGCGCGGCGTTGACGGCGAGGCTCCAGAACAGGGCATGGGTGAGGTTGTCCATGCCGGCGAGCCCGAACAACGCTTCGGGCCGCAGCCAGGCCAGCCCGAAGGGGCCATGCGTGACGAAGCCGGCATCCATCCAGCCGCTCTTGGCGATCGAGGGCAGCATCAGCGTGTAGGCCCACAGCAGCGCGCCCGCGCCCAGCCCGGCGAGCGCACCGTCGCGCCGCCCGCCCTTCCAGTACATGCCGCCCAGCAGCGCCGGCGCGAACTGCGCCACCGCGGCGAAGCTGATGAGCCCGATGCTCACCAGCGCGTAGGCTTCGCCGGCGACCTGGAAGTACAGCCAGCCCAGCAGCAGCAGCGCAACGATGACGGCGCGGCGGATGCCGAGCACGAGGCCGGTCAGGTCGGCGCGCCCCTGCAGCCGCCGCAGGCGCAGCAGCAGCGGCAGCACGAGGTCGTTGCACACCATCGTCGAGATCGCGATGGCCTCGACGATCACCATGCCGGTGGCCGCCGACAGTCCGCCGATGAAGGCCGCCAGCGCCAGCGCGCCGGCCCCGGCGGCCAGCGGCAGCGACAGCACGAAGGTCTCGGCGTCGGCGCCGCCGCGGCCGAAGTACAGCAGCCCGCCGGCGGCGATCGGCAGCACGAAGACGTTGATCGCCAGCAGGTAGGCCGGGAAGGCCCAGGCCGCGCGCCGCACGTGGCGCTCGTCGACGTTCTCGACCACCATCACCTGGAACTGGCGCGGCAGCAGGATCACCGAGAACATCGCCAGCACGAGCAAGGCGAACCAGGCGTCGTAGGCGAAGCCGGCGGCGGGCGGCTGCAGCACTCGTGCGATCGCCGGCTCGGCCAGCGCACGCGTGAACAGATCGTCCGGGCCGCCGAACAGGCCCCAGGTGACGAACGCGCCCACGGCCAGGAACGCCAGCAGCTTGACCACCGACTCGGCCGCGATGGCAGCCACCATGCCCTCGTGGCGCTCGGCGTTGTCGAGGTGGCGCGTGCCGAAGACGATGGTGAAGCCGGCCAGCAGCAGCGCCACGGCAAGCGCGACCAGCGCGTGCGTGCCGCCCGACGCCGGCGTGGCGGTGAGCAGCTCGTAGCCGGCCGTCACCGCCTTGAGCTGCAGCGCCACGTAGGGCACGACGCCCACGAGCGCGAGCAGCGTCACCAGCGCGGCCAGCGCGCGGCTCTTGCCGTAGCGGCTGGCCACGAAGTCGGCGATGCTGGTGATGCGCCCGCGCCGCGCGATGCGGATCATCTTGCGCAGCACCAGCCAGGCCAGCACCATGGCCAGCGTCGGCCCGAGGTAGATCGGCAGGAACCACAGGCCGCCGCCCGCGGCGCGCCCGATGCTGCCGAAGTAGGTCCAGGCCGTGCAGTACACGCCCATCGACAGCGCGTAGACCCAGGCGTTGCCGATCACCGAGCGTCCGTCGGCGGCACGGCGGTCGGCCCACCAGGCGATGGCGAACAGCGCAGCCAGGTAGGCGAACGAGGCCGTCAGAACCGACACCGGCGCGAGCGCCGGCGTCGGCAGGACGCTCGCCGTCGCCATTGCCCGTCTCGTGCGCCGGCGCGCCGCCGGCTATTCGCCGTCGCCGCCGCGCTCCATCAGCACGGCCAGCACGACGATGACGAGCGCCCACAGCGCGAACAGCAGCAGCGCCGGCCTTGGCCAGCCCAGCAGCGTGGTCTCGGGGCCGCCGCCGCCCAGCGCGATGCCGAGCAGCGGGAAGTCCAGCAGCAGCCAGCCGGCGACGAACAGCGCCAGCAGGCGTTGCACGCGCAACGAGCGTTTCATCGCGGGCCCCCAGGCGCCGCCGACGGCACGGACGGCACGGACGGCACGGTCGGCACGGTCGGCACGGCCGGCACGGACGGCACGGTCGGCACGGCCGGCACGGCCGGCACGGGCGGCGGCGACCCGGCCGTCACAGTGCGTCGAAGCGGAAATGCCGGCGCAGCCATTGCCTGAAGTCCTTGACGATGTCGAGCGCGTCGCGCAGCGGCTCGCGCTCGAGCGTGGCCAGCTCGGCCGGCCGCACCTCGTTGCCGGCGGGCCTGCCGGCCGCGCGCTGGCGCAGCTGGTGCGCCAGCCGGATCCCCATCAGCAGGTGCAGCGCGTCGACGAGGTCGTCGGCCTGGGCGGCATCGAACTGCCCCGCGGCGACCAGCGCGCGCAGCCGCGGCACGGTGCCGCTGACGTGCAGCCGCTGCTGCAGCGCCAGCGCGCGCACGCCATGCACGATCGGAAAGATGCCGAGCTTCTTGATGTCGAGCGGCCTGTCGTCGCGCGCCGTCTTCAGCCGCGTGAACCAGCCGCCGGGTTCGTGGAACTGGTCGGCCGCGGCGGCGAAGCGCGCCAGGAAGGCGTCGGCGCCGGCGAGCGCCTGGTCGAGGTGGGTACGCAGCGCGTCGAGCAGCGCGGCGTCGCCGGCCACCGCGGTGGCGTCGACGAAGATCGCCAGCTGCATCGGCGCTTCGGGCTCGTGGCCGTAGAGCCATTGGCGGATTGCCTCGCGCCAGGCCGCCAGCGGCCGGCACCAGGCAGGCCGGCTCGCCATGATGCCGCCCGGGCAGGGCGGCCAGCCGAGTTCGCCCAGCGCCGCCGCAAGCCGCGCCGTCGCGCCGGCCACGTCGAGCGCCCGGGCGTCGAGCCCGTCGCGCAGCACGAGCGCGTTGTCCTGGTCGGTCTTGACGATCTGCTCGCCGCGGCCTTCGCTGCCCAGCACGAGCAGGCACGAGCCGCGCACCAGCTCGGGCGCAGCCGCCAGCGCCCAGGCGCGCGCGACCAGGCGGCGGTTGAGCTCGCTCACCAGATGCGTCACGCGCGCGATGCGGATGCCGCTGCCGTGCAGCAGCCGCACCATCTCGTCGACGCGCGCGGCCGCGGCGGCCAGCTCGGCCACCGTCGCCGCCTCCTCGATCTGCACGCCGATCAGGTGCGAGTGGTTGGCGACGAAGTTCATGAGGTCGAGCTGGCCGAGCACGCCCAGCACGCGCTCGCCGTCGCGCACGACGAGGCGGTGCACGCGGTGGCGCACCATCGCCCACAGCGCCTCGAAGAGCTCGGCCTCGGCCTGCACCTCGAGCACCGGGAAGCGCGCCACCTCGCGCACCGCCAGGCGCTCGGGCGGCGTGCCGCGCAGCAGCGCGTCGCGCAGGTCGGTGGTGGTGAAGATGCCCAGGCGGGCGGGGCCGGCGCCGTCGGCCTCGCGCACCAGCGCCGTCGTCAGGCCGGCCGCGGCCAGCGCCCGGCACACCGAGACGATGTCCTGCGCCCCGTCGACGAAGAACGGGGGGCGCACGACGGCGTCGCGCACGCGCGCCGTCGCCAGCGCCAGCATCTCGCGCTGCGGTTCGATCGCCGGGGGCATCGCTCGCTCGTCGTGCACCGTGCACCGATCCGGGAAAAAGGGGCCGCAGACGACACGCCTGCGGCCCCGAGTGTGAAGCAGGCCGCCGCCGGCAGCCTGCGCGGCGTCAGTGTCCCGACGCGCCGGCCGCGCCGATGCCCGTCTCCGAGCGCACCTGCTGCGCCAGGAAGCCGGCCTTGTCCTCCTGGGCGCGCGCGCTGCCGTCGAGGAGGCTGAACAGCCAGATGCCGACGAAGCCGATGGTCATCGAGAACAGCGCCGGACTCGTGTACGGGAACCAGGCCGAGCCCTTGGGATTGCCGAGCGTGGCCTCCCACACCGCCGGCGACACCACCGTCAGCGCGACCGAGCTCAGGAGCCCGAGGAAGCCGCCGATCACCGCGCCCCGGGTCGTGCAGCCCTTCCACAGCACGCTCATCAGCAGCACCGGGAAGTTGGCGCTGGCGGCGATGGCGAAGGCCAGGCTCACCATGAAGGCGATGTTCTGCTTCTCGAAGGCGATGCCCAGCAGCACGGCGATGATGCCCAACGCCACCGTGGTGATGCGCGAGACGCGCAGCTCGTCGCGGCTGTCGGCCTTGCCGCCCTTGACGACGGTGGAGTACAGATCGTGCGACACCGCCGAGGCGCCCGACAGGGTGAGCCCGGCCACCACCGCGAGGATGGTGGCGAAGGCCACCGCCGAGATGAAGCCGAGGAAGACGTTGCCGCCCACTGCGTTGGCCAGGTGCACCGCGGCCATGTTGCCGCCGCCCAGCAGCCCGCCCTTGGCGTCGAGGAAGGCCGGGTTGGTCAGCACGAAGATGATCGCGCCGAAGCCGATGATGAAGGTCAGGATGTAGAAGTAGCCGATCCAGGTGGTGGCCCACAGCACCGACTTGCGCGCCTCCTTGGCGTTGGGCACGGTGAAGAAGCGCATCAGGATGTGCGGCAGCCCGGCGGTACCGAACATCAGCGCCATGCCGAAGCTGATCGCGCTGATCGGATCCTTGACGAAGCCGCCGGGGCCCATGATCGAGAAGCCGAGCTTGCTCGCCTCCTCGGCCGTCTTGCCGCCCTTGGCGGCGAGGCCGGTCTTGATCTCGACCGCCTTCGCGAACATCGCCTCCGGGCTGAAGCCGAACTGCATCATCACCATGAAGGCCATGAAGGTGGCGCCGCCGAGCAGCATGATCGCCTTGATGATCTGCACCCAGGTGGTGGCCGTCATGCCGCCGAACAGCACGTAGACCATCATCAGCACGCCGACGATGATCACGGCGTAGATGTAGTCCAGGCCGAACAGCAGCTTGATCAGCTGGCCGGCACCGACCATCTGCGCGATCAGGTAGAAGGCCACCACCACCAGCGTGCCGCTGGCGGCGAACACGCGCACCGGGGTCTGCGAGAAGCGGAACGCGGCGACGTCGGCGAAGGTGAACTTGCCGAGGTTGCGCAGCCGCTCGGCGAGCAGGAAGGTGACCACCGGCCAGCCGACCAGGAAGCCGATCGAGTAGATCAGGCCGTCGAAGCCCGAGGCCATCACCGCGGCCGAGATGCCGAGGAAGGACGCCGCCGACATGTAGTCGCCGGCGATCGCCAGGCCGTTCTGGAAGCCCGTGATGCCGCCGCCCGCGGTGTAGAAGTCGGCCGCGCTCTTGGTGCGCAGCGCGGCCCACTTGGTGATCCACAGCGTGAAGGCGACGAACACCACGAACATGCCGATCGCGGTCCAGTTGGTGGCCTGCTTCTCGGCCTGGCCGAGGTCGGCGCCGGCGGCGATCGCCGCCCCCGCGCCGACGAGCGCCGCCAGCGGCAGCGCGAACTTGGTGGTCGGCTTCACTTCAGCACCGCCTTGTTGATCTGATCGGAGAGTTGGTCGAATTCGCGGTTCGCGCGGCGCACGTAGATGGCCGTGATGACGATCGTGAACACGATGACGAACAGCCCGATCGGCATGCCGAGCGTCGTCACGCCTTCGCCCAGGCGCTGCGCGAGCAGTTCCTTGTCGAAGGCGATCAGCAGGATGAAGCCGTAGTACACGACCAGCATCGCCACCGTCAGCCAGGCCCCGAAGCGGGTCCGTTTCGCCTTCAGCTCCTGGTACTTGGGGTGGCTGGCGATCCGGGTCACCAACGAGTCGTCCATCGCATGTCTCCTCTTGCTTGGCAGCCACCGGCCGGTGGCGCAGGCCGGCACTTTGCCCGCCGGCCCTGATAGGGGTCTGACGCCAGGCAAACAGGGGCTGACGCGGCGCTGAGCCGGGGCTTACACGATCCGCGCAGACCCTAAGTTCCACTTTCGCATGACGAGAACAAGAGCCGCCGCGGGTTTTCCCGGGGGATTCGCCGCGACCTTCCGAGGTCGACACTCGGATGCCTTTGCCCTGCCCTGATTCGCCATGATCGACACCACTCTGCGCGACGCCGAGGCCTTCCGCGCCGCCCGCGACCACCTGCTCGCCCAGCGCGGCCGGCCCGAGGCCGTTGCCGCGGGCTTTCGCTGGCCCGCGCTCGAGCACTTCAACTGGGCGCTCGATCACTTCGACCGTCTGGCGCGCGAGCAGCCCACGGCACGCGCCCTCGTCATCGTCGACGACGCCGGCCGCGAGACCGTGCGCAGCTGGGCCGCGCTGGCCGAGCGCAGCAGCCGCGCCGCGAACTGGCTCGCGCGCCTGGGCCTGCGGCGCGGCGAGCGCGTGCTGCTGATGCTCGGCAACGAGGCGGCGCTGTGGGAGCTGATGCTCGGCTGCATGAAGCTGGGCGCGGTGCTGATCCCGGCCACGACGCTGCTCGGCCGCGACGACCTGGCCGACCGCCTGCAGCGCGGCCGCGTGCGCGCGGTGGTGGCGGCCGCCGCCGACGCGCCGCGCTTCGACGGACTGGACGCGCAGGCCGCCGCGCCGCTCCTGCGCATCGCTGTAGGCGGCGGCGCGCCCGCGCCCTGGCACGACTTCGCCGCCGCCGACGCCGCCGACGCGGTCTTCGTGCCCGAGCGGCCGACACGTGCCGACGAGCTGCTGCTGCTGTACTTCACGAGCGGCACGACGAGCCGGCCCAAGCTCGTGCAGCATACCCACGCCAGCTACCCGGCCGGCCACCTGAGCACGATGTTCTGGAGCGGCCTCGAGCCGGGCGACCTGCACTGGAACATCTCGTCTCCGGGCTGGGCCAAGCATGCCTGGAGCTGCTTCTTCGCGCCGTTCAATGCCGGTGCCTGCGTCTTCATCGACAACCCGGCGCGCTTCGACGCGCGGCGCGTGCTCGACACCCTGGCGGCGCGCGGCATCACCAGCCTGTGTGCGCCGCCCACCGTCTGGCGCATGCTGATCCAGCAGCCGCTCGCGCAGTGGCGCGTGGCGCTGCGCTCGGCGCTGGCCGCCGGCGAGCCGCTCAACCCCGAGGTCATCGAGCAGGTCAGGGCCGCCTGGGGCGTGCCGATCCGCGACGGCTACGGCCAGACCGAGACCACCGCCATCGTCGGCAACCCGCCGGGCGCGCCGGTGAAGGCCGGCTCGATGGGGCGGCCGCTGCCCGGCTGGCGCGTCGTGCTGCTCGACGCCGACGAGCAGCCGGCCGACGAGGGCGAGATCGCCCTCGAGCTGGCCGACCCCGAACTGGGCCGACCGCTCGGCCTGATGCCCGGCTACGCCGACGCCCCCGACCGCAACGCCGAGGTCATGCGCGACGGCCGCTACCGCACCGGCGACATGGCGCGGCGCGATGCCGACGGCAGCATCACCTACGTCGGCCGCGCCGACGACGTGTTCAAGGCGAGCGACTACCGCATCAGCCCGTTCGAGCTCGAGAGCGTGCTCATCGAGCACCCGGCCGTGGCCGAGGCGGCGGTGGTGCCCAGCCCCGACGCGCTCAAGCTCGCGGTGCCCAAGGCCTTCGTCGTCCTGGCGGCCGGCACCCGCGCCGACGCGCAGACCGCGTTCAGCATTCTCGCCTTCTGCCGCGAGCGGCTGGCGCCGTACCAGCGCATCCGCCGTCTCGAGTTCGCCGAGCTGCCCAAGACCATCAGCGGCAAGATCCGGCGCGTCGAGCTGCGCCGGCGCGAGGCGGGGCGCGCCTTGCCCGCGGTGCCCGGCACGGACGAGTACTTCGACGACGCGCTGCGCGGCCGCTGAGCGCGCGCCCGCGGGCCCGTTGGTCGAGCCGGCGCTCGCGGCGCCCTGTGTCGGCGGGCATCCGCAGCACGGCAGGATCGTGCGCACCAGGCAGCGGGAGCATCGAGGGGCTTTCCGGGCCCTTACGCGATAGCCGCTCGCGCCGCATTGCCAGGACAGACCGCCCAGCCGCGATGGCGTGCGTGCGGTGCAACGCCGGGGGTCCAGCCCCCAGGATCGCGGGGGGTCGCCTCAGGATTTGATCCAGATCAAAGCCGCCCGCCGCCGACCGCGGCTCCATTGCCACGCTGAGGAGCAGGAGTGTGCCCGTCGTGAGCGAGATGAGCCGCGCCAAGCCTGGGGCAACGCCAGTGCCGCGGCAGACGCTTGCATGCCTGCGTCCTGCCGCGTACTGCGCGCTCGTCTTCGGCCTGGGCCTCATCACAGCCTGCGGCGGCGGCGGTTCGGGCAGCGCGGCCGGCAGCGCGCCCGCGGCGCCGGGTCCTCCACCCGCGACCGCGCCCGCGCCGACGGTGTCGATCGCCGACGCGGCGGCGCGCGAAGGCGCGGGACGCACGCTCGTCTTCGCCGTCACGCTGAGCGCACCTGCGATGCAGGCGGTGCGCGTCGGCTACGCCACACGCGACGGCACCGCCAGGGCCGGACGGGACTACATCGTAGCGAGGGGGACGCTGGAAGTCCCCGCCGGCCAGACCAGGGCGGACATCGCCGTGCCGCTCGTCGACGATCCGCTGCTCGAAGGCGACGAGACGCTGCGCGTCGAGTTCACCGACCTGCCGGCCGAAGTGCAGCCCGGCAGGTCGGCCGCCACCGGGACGATCACCGACGACGAGGTGGCACGTCGCCACGAGCGCGTCGAGATCGAGGTCGACCCCGGCGCCACCTACAACAACCCCTTCGACCCCGACGAGGTCGAGATCGACGTGCAGCTCACGCGCCCGGACGGCAGCGTGCTCGTCGTCCCCGCCTTCCATCACCGCGACTTCGAGATCACCGGCAGCGCGCCCGAGCGCTACGGCAACGGCGGCGCGCCCTCGTGGCGCGTGCGCTTCACGCCCGCGGCGAGCGGCGCGCACCACTGGCGCGCCGTCGTCAAGGACGCCGCCGGCACGCGCGCGCTCGCCGAGGCGGCCTTCACGGTGGCCGACGGCACGCGCCGCGGCTTCGTGCGCATCGACAGGCGCGACGGCCGCTTCCTGCGTCACGACGACGGCACGCCCTTCGTGCCCGTCGGCCACAACGTGGCGTGGGAGGACGGCACGGGCCTGGGCACCTTGTTCTGGGAGCGCACCTTCTCGCGCATGGCCGCCGCGGGCGAGAACTGGACGCGCGTGCACCACGTGCACTACCACGACGGCCAGTCGCTCGAATGGACGCCCAACCACACCGGCTACTACCAGGGCCTGGGCCGCTACAGCCTGGAGCTGGCGTGGAAGCTGGACCGCATCGTCGAGGCCGCCGAGCGCCACGGCATCGCGATGCAGTTCGTGATCCTCAAC
>WBZR01000931.1_pt1 | contig 41427 bp, 37 predicted proteins | sample 5204231 | NCBI WGS metagenome assembly WBZR01 (sample SAMN12412403, study PRJNA552823) | activated sludge metagenome | isolation source: activated sludge from anammox sidestream of wastewater treatment plant... | place: USA: Virginia | collected 2017-08 | reverse complement strand
AGCGCTACTTCCTCGTCGCCGCCAACCAGTCCAACAAAATCGTGGTGATTGACGCCGTCGAAGGCGATCTCGAAGCCATGGTGGACACGCCCGAAGTTCCGCACCCCGGGCGCGGCGCAAACTGGATAGACCCCGAATTCGGCCCCGTCTGGAGCACGCCACACCTCAGCGCCGCCTCGCTCATCGCCATCGGAACCGACCCCGAAGGCAACCCCGACAGCGCGTGGAAGGTCGTCCGCAACATCGAACTCCCCGGCGCGGGCAGTCTCTTCGTCAAGACTCACCCCAACAGCAAATGGGTCTGGGTAGACTTCGTCCTCAACTCGGATGAAAAACTCCAACGCACAGTCTGCGTCATCGCCAAGGAAGACCCGACCAAAGTTCACAAATGCTGGGAAGTCGCCGACTACGGGCGCGCCGTCCACTTTGAATACAACATGGACGGCACCGAAGTATGGGTCAGCGTTTGGGGAACCGCCGACCAACCCGGCAAGACCGGCGAGATCGTGGTCTACAACGACGAAACGCTCGAAGAAATCACGCGCATCAAAGACCTCATCACCCCCACCGGCAAGTTCAACGTGTACAACACCGTTCACGATATTTACTAGCCGCGAATAATGCGCGTTCTCCAACGCGCCCCACAAGTAGGACAAGCCTGTAGGACAAGTCTATAGACTTGTCCTACTTGTTTTATAATCCTGCGGATGAAAACCCCCGCGCCTCTTTTCCTGACGTTCAGCCTGATCCTGTTTCTGACAGTTGCCTGCTCGCCGAAAGCGACTCCCGACCCGAACGCCCAAATTCAGAGAGCCGTCGCCGCCACACTGGCCGCCCTCCCCACCGCGACCCGCGCCGCGCCGCCCACGCCATTCCCGTCCCCCACGCCGTTCAGCCTCGCCGGTTTATTCTGCGAATATCAATTCTGCATCGGCCACCCCATAGATGTTTCCTTCTTCGATATAAGCGCCCAAAAGAACCCCGCCTCTCCTTCCACTTACAGCCAGGGGCTGCTCGCCGCCTTCAACGGCAATCTATTCATTCAAGTCATCTGGCAGATCGCGCCGGGCGTCTCCGACCCGAAATTCCTTTTGGATACCATGCTCGATGACGCGCTCGACACCCCAGCCAACAGCCTGGATGTCTTTCTCATCCGCAACATGAACGTGATGTACGACGACATCGCCACCACCGCCAGCCCGGCGCTTCCCTTCGGCGGCGCCGGCGCATGGACGTGCGGCGACCGCGCCTTTGCGTGGAAGGTTTACGCGCCGCAAGACGGCACGTCTCGCGGCATGTTCGATGAAGCGCTGGCGCGCTTCACCTGCGGGCAGTAAGCGAATCGCGTAAGGAGTTACAAGTTACAAGTTACAAGTTACAAGTTACAAGTTACTGGTGTGATTTAGTTTTCCCGTCTTACGCATTACGCATTACGAATCTCTCGACCTCTCTCTTCATGACTTCCACATCAAAGTCCCGTCCATGCGCGGGGTGGATGCGTTTAATTCCGAGCGGCAGAATCTTCTTCCAACTTTCGACGACCAGATGTATATCGTCCGCGAGGATGGGCAGGCCGGGGGTGAGGCGCAGGTACCAGTCGTTCATGGCCATGTCGCCGACGATGGCGTCGCCGCTTTCGAGAATCACGCTGACATGCCCCATCGTGTGACCGGGCGTGTAAGCGACTTCGCCGGGGATCCCAAAAGGCTTCAGCGAAAGACCGGCATCCAGAATAACCGTATCCGCTTTGAGCGGAGAAAGATGCGGGCGGAGAATCCGCTTCGCGGACCAGGACATCAATTTTCCCCATAAAGTAACCCCGTTGGGAAAAGGCGGTTCGCCCGTCTCGATCATGAAGGCGTCCTTTTCATGAATGGCGATCTTCGCGCCGGTGATTTTTTGAATGTCGGCGAGGCAGGAGATGTGATCCCAATGCCCGTGCGTGAGCAGGATGAGTTCGATCTCTTTGGGGTTTATGCCCAGGTCTTGCAGATGTTTTTGAAACGCGGGGAAGCCGCCCCATGCGCCGCCGTCTATCAGGACGGTTCGTTCGCCGCGCAGAAGATAGCAGTTGCAAATGCCGACCGGGATGCGATGAAAACGGAACGTCATTTTTCGTAGCCGCGCGGATGCGATGTGTGCCAGTCCCACGCGCTGGAGAGGATGTCTTGCAGGTTGGTGTATTTGGGTTCCCAGCCGAGTTCTTTTTTTATTTTGGCGGGGGATGCGACAAGGCGGGCGGAATCTCCGGCGCGGCGCGGTTGCTCGACGACCGGAATGGCGTGACCCGTGACCTGGCGCGCTGTTTCGATGACTTCCTTCACGGAAAAGCCGTTGCCGCTGCCCACGTTGTAGATGAGTTTGTCGCGCGTTTCCAATGCGTCTAAGGCGAGCAGGTGAGCCGAGACGAGGTCGGCGATGTGGATGTAGTCGCGGATGCAGGTTCCATCGGGGGTGGGGTAGTCCGCGCCGTAGAGCGTTGCGGATTCGGCCTGTCCCAATGCGATTTGCAACACGCGCGGAATGAGGTGCGACTCGGGCTGGTGGGCTTCGCCGCGCCCGGGCAATGCGCCGCAGGCGTTGAAGTAGCGCAGGGCGGCGTAATGCAAGCCGAAGATGGAGCGATACCATTCGAGCGCCTGTTCAGTCATCAGTTTGGTGTGGCCGTAGACGTTGGTCGGCCCGATGGGCGACTCTTCGGTCAGCGGCTGGTCGCTGGATTGATAGACCGCGGCGGTGGAGGAAAAGACAAATCGCTTCACGCCGGTTTTGACTGCGGTTTCCATTAAGGCAAGCGAGTTTGTGAAGTTGTTGCGAAAGAATCTGCCGGGGTCTTTCATGCTTTCGCCCGCTTCGATGAAGGCGGCGAAGTGCATGACCGCGTCGAATTGGGTTGAGGTTAATGCCTCGGCGAGGGCGTGGCTGTCGTCGAGCGAGGCGTGGATGAACTTCGCTCCGGCCGGGATCGCGGCGCGATGTCCGGTGACGAGTGAATCGTAGACGGCGACGGTATGCCCGGCTTGAATCAGCGCTTCCGCTGTGGCGGAGCCGATGTAACCCGCGCCGCCTGTGACAAGGATATTCATGATTGCTCCTGGGTTGGATTTTGGAAATTATAACGTACGGTCATTCTGGCGGTTCGGCCCAGCCCTGGGCATACCAGAGCAGGTAGTTGCGGACGTGCGCGCCCCAGTAGGTTTCGGAGTGGTCGCCGGAGAAGAAGTGGAATTCGTGCGGGATGGCGTTGCGGGTGAGCATACGCTCGAATTCGCGGATGCTGGGCAGTTCGCGGTCGTTCTCGCCCGCATCCACCCAGATGCGCGGGCGAAGTTCCTCCGGGATGGATAACAACTGCTTTTCGACCGCATACGCGTCGCCGGTGAAGATGGCGGGGGAATGGAAGCCGAGCGAGCCGAAGAGGTTCGGGTTCTTGAAGCCGAGTTCCGCCGTCCAGCCGCCGCCGCGCGAGAGGCCGCCCAGGGCGCGGTGTTCGCGATCTGGAATGGCGCGATAGGTCGCGTCAATGTAGGGGATGAGCGCGCCGATGAAGCGGTCGCCAAAGTCGGGGCCGTAGGCGCTGTTCCAGTAGCGGTCGTCGGGGAAGACGACGATGAAGGGAGCGCTTTCGTCCGCGAGGATCATCCGGTCAACGCTCTGCGGCACGCCCAGCCTGACCCATTGATCGTCAGTGAAGGTCTGTCCGTGCAACAGATACAGGACGGGATAGCGCTTGTCTGTTTGTTCGTGATAACAGGGCGGTAGGTAGATGAGATATTCCTGCGGCGGGACGGTGGCATTGACAACGCCCTCCTCGACCCCGCCGGGTTGCGTGAGGCAGGTCAGCGGGGTGGGCGTCGGCGAGGGAGGGATTAAGGTTGGGGTGGATGTCGCGGTGGGCGGAGAGGGGGTAAATGTTGCGGCGGGGGGAACTTCATTTGAGGAGAAACAGGCTGAAAGTCCGGGGAGAAGCGCGACCAAGATGAGGGCGAGGGTTGCTTGACGGAGATTCATCCCCCGCATTATACTCGGCACGCTTTATCATATCGGGGCGTGGCGCAGTCCGGCTAGCGCGCTTGCTTTGGGAGCAAGAGGTCGTAGGTTCGAATCCTATCGCCCCGACTCACATGCGTGGAAGGCTTTCTCCAACGCAGGCATGGGAGTGGCTGAGAGAGGCGCAATGCACCGGCATTTCACCTCTCTTTTTTTTCGCGCTGTGTTAAAATTCACCGGAGGTCAACTCATGGCAAAAAAGATAGACGGCGTAATCGAAGCGGTTCGGCACAAAAGCGGGCAGATCGCCGCGGTGCGCGCCTATGAACGGCGCGGATTCACCTTCTCGGACCGGCTGACGCTCGACCGCAAAACCCTGCTGGAACGGCTTCAAAAAGGGATGTATTTTGTCACAGGGTCGCGCCGGGAATTGATGGCAAGCACGTTCGATCTCTTCAAGCCCGTTCAAATTGCGCAAGCGGGAGGCCGCGAGTTTATTTCGACAAAAGAGAACGCCTCTTGCGACGAGCTGGAAAACGTTCCATTCTTTTAGGTGAAGTTTATGCGCGTGTACGATAAAACCCCCTTTCGCGACCGGCAAGGCAACATCGGCGTCGTCGCGCGCGCCCAGGGCGCGTTGACATACGGCTTGGACTGGCCCGCCGAACTGGAAGCGCAGGAAAAGGTCATCGCCCAACTGGACAGGATGCTGGACAAGGGATATGCCGTCATCCGCAATTTTTCCCTGCTGGAAAGCGACATTCTCATCCCGCTCATCCTGGTGGGTCCCGGCTCGATCTCTGTGATTTTTGCCTCGCCAGTAAAAGGGCATTTCGAAGCCAGGGGCAGGGAATGGAATACGCTCAAAAATGGAACGACAACGCCCGCCAGGCAGAACCTGGTGGAGTACGTTACAAAACTTGCGCGCGGTTTTCAAAAATACCTCGAAATCAACAACATCCATGTCCCTGTGGAGGTCGAGCCGGTGTTGATCTGCACGGATCCCGGCGCGCAAATCGAAGCCGTTCAGCCCGCCATCCGCATTGTTCGCAGCGACGCCGTGCGGCAATTTGCAAACCAACTCAACCAGGCAAAGCCCGTCATGCGGGCGGAGAATATCGCAAACCTGGTGGATCGCATCTTGATCCCCGAATTGCGCGAGCCGTCGTCCCCCGAAAAAAAAGAGGGAAGCCCAGCCCGCCCCCCTGCGGCAGGCAGGCAGCCAAGCCCCGCGCGGCAAGCCCCAAAACCTGCGCCGCAAAAAAAGACATCCGCCGTATCGCGCGCCCAATGGCTGCTTCTCGCCGGGCTGGGGCTTTTCGAGTGTTGCCTGCTCGTAGCCGGCGCCGCATTTCTCTTCTATTTCAACCAATAAGCCGCCTTGTCATCCCCCTTCCTTTCAATCGTCATCCCCGCCCATAACGAGGAAAACCGCCTGCCGCGCGCGCTCGACCAGATCTTCTCTTTTCTAAAAGCGCAAGACTACGCCAGCGAAGTGATCGTGGTGGAAAACGGCAGTTCGGACGCCACACTGGCAATTGCAAATGAATTCGCCAAAGACCGCCCAACCCTGCGCGTGATCCACGAGGAGCGCAACGGCAAGGGCAACGCCGTGCGGCGCGGCATGTTGGCGGCGCGCGGCGAATACCGCTTCATCTGCGACGCCGACCTTTCGATGCCCATCGAAGACCTGCCCAAATTCCTGCCGCCCGCGCTCAACGATTTCGACATCGCCATCGGCTCGCGCGAAGCAAAAGGGTCCATCCGTTACAACGAACCGTCCTACCGCCACATCGGCGGGCGCGCCATCAACTTCGCCATCCGCAGTTTGATCCTGCCGGGCTTGAACGACACGCAATGCGGCTTCAAATGCTTCCGCGCCGCAACGACCGAAAATCTCTTTCGCAAACAAACGCTCGCCGGCTGGTCGTTCGACATCGAACTGCTCTACCTCGCCCGCCGCGGAAAACTTCGCATCCGCGAGATCCCCATCCACTGGTACTACGACCCCGACAGCAAAGTCAACGCGGTGCGCGACGCCCTGCGCATGATCGGCGACATCTTCCGCATCCACCTCAACGCGATGCGCGGCGCGTATGACTCAAGACCCTGACCTCTCCTACGAAAAAAAACTCTGGCGCGCGCATCCCCTCATTGCCGGGTTGGACGAAGCCGGACGCGGCGCCCTCGCCGGGCCGGTCTGCGTCGGGACGGTGATCCTCCCCCACAGGCGCCCGCATCTTCTCCGGACTTTGAGCCGGGTGCGCGATTCCAAACAGTTGACTCCCCGTGAGCGTTTCGCCCTCGCGCCGCTCATCCGCGCGACCGCCCTCGCGCACGGAGTCGGATTCGCCTCCAGCGAAGAAATAGACCAGATGGGAATCGTACCCGCCACCCGGCTGGCGGCGAGCCGCGCGCTCGAATCGTTGAATCAATTCCCAGACTATCTGCTGACCGACTTCCGACTCGAACTCCCCGAACTCGACATCCCCCAGACCGCCATCGTCAAAGGCGACGCAAAATGCCTGAGCGTTGCCTGCGCTTCGATCCTCGCCAAGACCGCCCGCGACGAATGGATGACAGCCCTGCACGAAGATTATCCCGAATATCAATTCGCGCGTCACAAGGGGTATGGCACTTTACTGCATCAAAAAAAGATTCACGAACTCGGTCCTTCCCCCGTCCATCGAAAGACGTTTCAAATTAAAAGGCGACGGTCGCTTTTGAAGTGACCGTCGCCTGTATTTTCATTTACTTCTTCAACATCCCGCCGCCCGCCAGCCGGCTTTCGGGTTTGCCGCTGCGCCAGGCGTAATATCCCAGCCCCGCGCCGCCCAACAAAAGGATCGCGCCGAAGATTCCGAGCGCGGTCGAACCGCCGCCCGCGTTTTCATTTTCTTCCGCGCCGGGGTCCACCACCACATCCCGCGACTGCGCGCCGAAATCCACGAACGCCCGGTCGCCGGCGTTGACTTTTAACGAATAATTCAACGCCATGGTCGGGTTGAAATTATCGGGAACCGCCATGGTGATGTTGTACGCGCCTGCGGGAATATCGTCGAAACAAATTCCCTGATACGCCTCGGGATCGTCGGGGATTGCCGTCGTCAGCGAGCCGGAATATGCCCCGTTGATCTCCGTCAAACTCACCGCGCCGCCTTCAATGGCGGGTTCGACCTCCTCGCGCATGGCGTTGCCGTTCACATCGTTGAACAATAACACACAGACCTGCGTCAACCCGGTCAACGGCGTGGGCGTGACCGTCGGCGTGACCGCAGACTGGTTTGGCGCGACGGTTGCGGTCGCCGCGGCGACAACGCCAATCAACAATTCCTGTCCTTCGACGAGCGTACAGTTCTCATCCAGTTTGGAGTTCAACTGCCGCAATTGATCCACTGTGATGCCATGCAAAGCCGCCACGCGGAAACAGTTATCCCCCGGCTGGACGACGTAAAGAATGCGCCCATCCGCGCCGGGCGTGGGGGTGACGTATTGCTGCGCGCGCGGCGCGGCGTTTGCAGGAAGCCACAAGCCGAACAACAACAGGCTGAACAGCGTCAATAAAATAAAAAATCGTTTTGGATTCATCGTAAAAAATTATATCAGATTCGATTTGACGCCCGATCAACTACATGCGCGCAAAACAGATCAGACAGGTTGATCCTCCTTCTCCCTGCGCCGTTTCCGGCGCAGGATTCCCTCGCAGCGCGCCGCCGGGTTTGCGCTGAGTTTATCGAAGCAGGGAAAACCGGGGACAAACTCCACGGGTAAAACAAAAAAAGCGCCCCTGATTTATCAGAGGCGCTTTTGCTTTCTTTCGAATGGCGCATCGCGGCTTACGAACCGATCCCCGCCGCCTTCTTCAACGCCTCCGCCTTATCCGTGCGCTCCCAGGGGAATTCGATATCGTCGCGCCCGAAGTGACCGTACGCCGCCGTCTTGCGATAGATCGGCTTGCGCAGTCCGAGGTCGCGGATGATCGCGCCCGGGCGAAGGTCGAAGAGTTCGTCAATCAGTTTGGCGATTTTCTCGTCGGCGATCTTTGCCGTGCCGAAAGTCTCCACGTTCACCGAAAGCGGATGCGCCACACCGATGGCATAAGCCACCTGCACTTCCACGCGGTCGGCCAGCCCGGCGGCGACGATGTTCTTCGCCACATAACGGGCCGCATACGCCGCGGAGCGGTCCACCTTCGTCGGGTCCTTCCCGGAGAACGCGCCGCCGCCGTGACGCCCCATGCCGCCGTAGGTGTCCACGATGATCTTGCGTCCCGTCACCCCCGCGTCGCCCATCGGTCCGCCGACGACGAAGCGACCGGTTGGGTTAACGAAGACCTTCAGGTTTTTATCCACCAGGTTTTCGGGCAGAGTCTTCATGATGATCTCTTCGGTGACGGTTTCAGTGATTTCATTCTGCGAGACATCCGGCGAGTGCTGGGTCGAAATCAACACCGTATCCACCCGCGCCGGCTTGCCATTCGAATACTCAATCGTCACCTGGCTCTTGGCGTCGGGTCTCAGCCATTTGATCGCGCCGCTCTTGCGCAGTTCGCTCTGCTTGCGCGTCAGTTTATGCGCCAGATAGATCGGCATCGGCATCAGGGTCGGAGTTTCGTTGCAGGCAAAGCCGAACATCATGCCCTGGTCGCCCGCGCCGATGGATTCAACCTCCTCGTCGGTCAGGCGATGCCCGTCGCGGGTTTCGAGCGCGTGATTCACGCCCATGGCAATGTCGCCGGATTGTTTGGCGATGGCGACCAGCACGCCGCAGGACGAACCGTCGAATCCCTTGTCGCTCGAGTCGTAACCGATCTCGTTGACAGTCTTGCGCACAAGTTCATCGTAATTGAACTGCGCGTTGGTGGTGATCTCGCCCAGCAGCATCACATAACCGGTCTTGACGGCTGTTTCGCACGCCACGCGCGAGCGCGGGTCCTGCTCGAGGCAGGCGTCCAGCACGGCATCCGAAACCTGGTCGCAGATCTTGTCGGGGTGGCCTTCCGTCACTGATTCCGATGTGAACATCAGTTTGGGGGAGGTCATAAAAGTATTGCTCATTGTGTTTCTCCTTGTGAAATGAAAATTGCCCTTCCAGACGCGCAGAAAGGGCAATAACATGCGTTGCAGTATTTACCCTCTCATCTCCCAGAACATCCGTCTGTCGGAATTGGCACCTGGCGGGTTGGTCCGTTGGTCTCTTCGCCGCGCGGTCGCATGGTCTTGACCATTCGACTACATGACTATCAGACTACTTGACCGCTCCACTGGTTGTCGAGGCATCACCGGGCCGTTCCCTCCGCCTCTCTGGATAAGAGTGTCTTTACGGGCTATTCGATTGTGGCGGGGATAATACCATGACGGGGATTCAGCGTCAATAAAAATTTTGGATGACGAACCCCGCCTCTCTCCCCGCCCGAACCGGATTCAGCGTTTCCAGGTTTTCCCTCCCCGAATCCGATTCTGCCCACTTCCCGCCCATCAACAACCCTTCCCCACTCCTGCCAATCTTTCTTTATTCACCCTTCATCCTTCATCCTTCACCCTTCATCCTTCACCCTTCACCCTTCACCCATCCCCAATCACCAATTACCAATCTCCAACTACTCTTCCACGCACCGAAACCCCACCCGGTTTGAACTCTTCCCGTAATATGCCTCGTCTTTCGGATCCGCTTTCGGGTCGGGACCGTCGAGAAAACTGCGGTTTGCCAATCGCAAAAAGATTCCGTCCTCCTGAAACGAGCCGCCGCGGATCACGCGCAGATCGCTGCGCGCCTCCTCCCTTGTGGGACCTTGCGGATTCTCGAGCGGGGCGATTGCATAATAATTGGGCTTGTAATAGTCCGCCACCCACTCCCAGACGTTGCCCGCCATATCCAAAACCCCAAACGGACTTGCGCCTTCGGGGTAGGAACCGACGCGCGTCGTATCGCCAACGATGTTCAACGAATTGGAGTTGAACTGGTTTGGCGCTTCGTCGCCCCAGGGATAGTTGCGCTTGTCGTCGCCGCGCGCGGCGCGTTCCCATTCCGCTTCGGTCGGAAGCCTGCGCCCCGCCCATTGACAGTAGGCGTTCGCGTCGTACCATGCCACATGGACGACGGGGTAATCGCGGAAGGGCGCGGCATTGAAATATTCCTCGCGGTTGTCCGAACGGGCCTCCTTTGGAAGGCGGCACGCGCCCGCGCGAACGCACAGTTCATACATGCCGTTTGTCACTTCCACTTGATCCATCCAAAACGAATCAATGACGACCTCATGCGCGGGCTGTTCGTCGTTCTCGCGGTACACGTCCATGCCGCCCATGAAGAACGTCCCCGAAGGGATTTGGATCTGAGTCATCCCGTCTTTTGGCGAGACTCGAATCGTATCCGGCGTCGCCGTCACCGTCGGCTGGGATGTCGCCGTGGGCGATGGAATCTCAGTCGCAGTTTCCGTCGCCTGCGCGGGCGTGGATGTGGAAACAACAATCACTTCGGGTGTTGCCGTCGCCGCAGGCTGGCAGGCGGAGGGAATAAAAAGGTTGAGCAGAATTCCAAAAGCCAGAATTCGTCGTCGAATCATTATGACACCCCTTCGGGGTTTGCATATCTTTGCGATAAAACTACAATCATCTCACTCCTTCGGAGTTATTCCTGCAAATGGCGGATCATCACTCACCAATCTCCAATTACCAATTACCAACCTACTGTACCAACTCCATCGCCTTCCGCGCCTGGTCTTCGTAGAAGTTCGGGTTGATCGAATCCGCCTTTTGCCAGGCTTTGAGCGCGCCGTCGTAATCCCCTTTGCGATAGAGTCCGAAGCCGTACCACAGCCATGCTTCTTCCGATTTGTCCGTTACGCCGAGCGCGTATTTTGCAAGGGTCAACAGGTCGTCGTTGCGGGCGGAGTGAAAATAGGCGAGGAAGGGGCCGAATTGATAGCGGAACATCCGCAACGGCAAACCCAGTTCGCGGGCTTTGTCGTAGGCGCGCGCGGCTTCGTCGTAGCGTTCAAAGTAAACCAGGTTGCTGCCGTAGTTGAACCAGTCGAAGGCGTCGGCGGAGGGGGCGGAGATCAAACTTTCGGCGTGGGAAAGGACTCGTTGCCGATTCAGCCCCGGGTCCCAGTCTGAGCCGAGCAGGGTTTTCACTTCCTCCTCGAATTGCGGGAAGTACATCAAAAGATAGACGTTATTGAAGGGCTTCCAATCGGCTTCGAGTTGGGCGTAGGAAATTTTCAGGTCGGGTCCGTGATAGGAATCCTGCACGGTGAATTCCTGCGTCGAGTCGTCGTAGGCTGTGACGAGAAGATAATGCGCCGCCCACAGATCGTCGGCGGGGCCGAGCGCGTCGGCGGGGTCGAGCGCTGTGACCGACTCGACGATGACGGGGTAGTTTGCGGCAAGCAGGCGTTTGAGCGTTTCGATGTTTCCGCCGACGCGATATTCAAGGTTGAGCCAGCCCGCCTGCGTGCGGATGTAATAGCGCAGTTCTTCGGGGTTGACGTTGCGGTCGCCGCTGACGGGTTTAACCAGGTCGGATATGTCGCTTTGACTGCCCTCCCATCCGTAAAGATGCAACGCCATCGAAAGCGTGGCAGGACCGCAATTGTTGGCGGTTTGTTTCTCATACGGGGGCGATTTGATTTTCGCCTGCGCTGGAAGCGGCGGAAAGGTTGATGCGGGCGTGGCGGTCGGCAATGCTTGGGCCGCAACGGTGTTTGTAGTTGCGATTGTCGGGGTCGCAGGCTGCGGGGTGACGGGCAAGGCCGTGGGCACGGGCCCGACCGGGTTAATCACGTTTTTGACGTAGACTTGAAAAACATCCAGCCGCCATTCGAGGCGCGTTTTCACGGCGGGGATCTGATAAATCAACGCCGCCGCGATGAGCAAGCCCGCCAGCCCGATAAATATCTTTCTGACTTTGGGAGACATGCGCGTGAGTTTACCATGCGAGAATAAAAGGCGATTAATGAAGGTAAGGAAGTAAAAGACTTGACAGGTTTTCAGAAACCTGACAGGTCTGGGGAAAAAAGTTTTTCCGGCTTGACTCTGACTCTCCGCCCCGTTATCATGAATTCAAATGGAGATTTTCCCTGTTATGACCCTTGACCCCGAAGCCCTGCGCTCCGCCATGCGCGCCTGGTCGGCGGGCGTGACCGTCGTGGCGGCCGCCTACGAAAACGACCGCCATGGCATGACCGCCAATTCGTTCACGTCCATTTCGCTCGACCCGGCGTGGATCACAATTGCCATGAAAAAAGACACCCGCACTCATGAATTGACGTTGAAATCCGGCGCGTTTGGGCTGACCATTCTTGCGTCGTCGCAAAAGCGCGTCTCCGACCTGTTTGCGGGGCGCCTGCCCGAATCGGCGGATCGGTTCTCGCATGTGCAGATTGAAACCCTCGTGACCGGTTCGCCCCTCATCGTCGGCGGGCTTTCGTGGATGGACTGCCGGGTTGTGCATACGCACGATGCGGGGCTGAATACGCTCTTCATCGCCGAAGTGGCCGCCGCGCGCGGAACCGGCGAAGGCGAGCCGTTGATCTATCACAATCGGGAATATTGGGCGTTGTCTCGATTGGAATAAAACGCTTGAGGTCAGGGCGATATGTCCACCACGTTGACGGATGGTGAAAAGCAAACGCTTTTGCGGATCGCGCGTGAGGCGATTGAACATGCCGCAAGGGGAGGGAAACCGCCGTTGTCCGACCCATCCTCCCTCACGCCAGTCTTGCTGGAAAAAGGCGCGTCTTTTGTGACGTTGACGATTGACGGCCGCCTGCGCGGGTGCATCGGCGCGCTCGAGGCCTATCAGCCGCTGGCGGAGGACGTGCGCGAACACGCCGTCTCCGCCGCGATGGAAGATCCGCGCTTTCCGCCCGTGAGCGAATCGGAATTGAGCGACATCCGCATTGAGATCTCGCGCCTGACCGCGCCGAAAGAATTGGAATATTCCACAAGCGACGATCTCCTCCGCAAACTGCGCCCGCATATAGATGGCGTGATCCTCAAACACGGACAGCGCAGAGCGACCTTCCTGCCGCAGGTTTGGGAGAAGATCCCCGACCCGGTCGAGTTCCTCGAACAACTTTGTTACAAAATGGGCGAGCGCGGGAATCTTTGGCGCAATGCAAGATTACAGGTTTATACCTACCAGGTCGAAGAATTCCAGGAAGCGCGGTAGACGGGGTTGTGGACGACATTGTCGATTCTTACGGGGAAGGTTTCTTTCCCGCCAACACCTCCAACGGATTCCCGCCGCGCCAGATTGCCAGCCCATGCAGAATCAGCCCGAGCGGGGAAAAGGCAAACCAGACGAGAAAAGCCAAAAGGGAGAGAGAGGCGTCGTCTATCCAGCCGGGGACGGCGTTTTTTAGGTGTTTTTTTCCTATTTTTTAACTTGACAAACCATCTAACTTAGACTATCATCTAATTATATATTTGACTAACATAGCCGACAGGCTAAACGTCCCTTATGAGGAAGAGAGGACACCATGTCAGCGATCACAAACGAAAATATGACCATGGAAGGTATTGAAACAACCACAACCACCGATTGCGCCGAAGTCGAGCCAACAGCCCGGGGCATTTTCACCCGTCAGACCGGGCAGGCGCTGATCGCGATTGGCGTGTTATTCAAGAACATCCCGCCCTTTAACGAGACCATAGATAAAAGCACCGGCGATACCCTGATCACCATCGGCAGAAAATTGAAAGGCAAATAATTCCTCCAAGATCGGGCGACAGTCTATAACGACCGTCGCCCGAAATTCACATCCGGATCATGCCCATGACAAACTCCTCCCCCGCCATCGTTTGGGATTTCGGAACCGCCTACGAACTATTCATCAGCCTGCACGTCCTGAACGAACCGAACTCCTACGGCATCCGCCCATCCTACGCCGCCAGCGTCCGCGCGCGCATCCCGGCGGCGGAACGAAAATTTTTGGAGGAGTTTTACCCTTTATTGGGCGTCCCGCTCAAATGGATTCACGATCTTCCCGCCCCAAAGGACGCCATCAGCGCATTGTGGGCGCTCAAACAAATTCCCGCCGCCGAGCGCATGATCGAACTCTACAGCGTCCGGGACGTTCACAAATCGGGAGACCCCGAAGAGGATGCGAAATACAAAGCCTACCGGGAAATTCTCCTGCGCATCGCCGCCGATGGAAAATGGACTCCCGCCGATGTGGATTTCTTCCACAAACTGTTCACCCACAAACACGGGAACATAAAGCGCGAAGCGGTCGAATCCGCGCTGGAGTGGTGGAGCCGCCCGGCTGATCTGGGTGACGCCTATCTGGCCGCGATCCAGTCCTATTACCAGGCGTTCTTCGAGGAGGAGGAAAAGCGCATCGAACCCGCGCTCAGGGCTGGGTTGGAACGCGCCCAGGCTTTATCCTCCTCTTTGAGTTTTGAAGAGCTCTTCAACGAACTCTCGCAGGGGCTGCAACCCGGAGATGAATTCAACGCCTCGACCTTCATCCTCGTCCCCATCTTTTGGACCACGCCGCTGGTCTTCTTTGAAAAATTTCCAAACGATACTATGATGCTCGGATTCGGCGCGCGCCCGGCGGATATGTCCGTCATCCCCGGCGAGATTGTGCCGGACGCGCTCGTCCGTTCGCTCAAAGCGCTCGCCGACCCGACCCGCCTGAAGATCATGCGTTATCTCACCAGCGAAAACCTGGCGCCATCGGAGATTGCGCGCAAATTGCAACTGCGCCCGCCCACCGTCACCCATCACCTCAGGGAATTGCGCCTCGCCGGTCTGGTGGAACTCTCTCTGCTACACGAAGAGAACCGTTACACCGCCCGCACACAGGCGCTCGAAGCCGTATATCAAAACCTGACCGCCTTTCTCGAAGGCGAGCCGGTCAAAAAAATAACATGAAGACACAGACCGCCAGTAATCGCAATCCATTCCACATCTTTGGAGAATATCTCTCCCACGTCCGCGCGTTCAAACCGAATGCGCGGCTTTATCTGCTCAACGTAGTCGTCACCGGCGCGGTGATGGGCGTCTTCCGCCTGATCTTCAACTTCTACGCCCTCAGCCTCGGCTTCAACGAATCGACGCTGGGCAATCTGATCACCGCCAGCAGTTTCGTCGCATTGATCGCCGCCCTGCCCATGGGCTACCTGGCGGACAGCATCGGGCGCAAAGGCTCGCTTGTGCTATCGAGCGGGTTGCTGGCGGTTTCCATCCTCGCCATGGCGCTCTGGCGGACGGAGACTTCGCTCTATGCGATGAACATCGTTTCGGGTCTGGCGCAAAGCCTGGCGGGCGTGACCATGTCTCCCTTCCTGATGGAAAACAGCGACGAGAAGGAACGCACCTATCTCTTCAGTTTCGGTCAGGGGTTGACCATGACCATGGCGTCCGTCGGCAACTGGATCGGCGGCTACCTCCCGACCTGGATGGGTCAGGCGCAGAACGTCCCAGCCACCAGCAGTCACGCCTACGGAGATTCCATATTGGTCGCAGGTGTCTTTGCCGTGGCCGCAGTGATTCCGCTGACGCTGATCAAATCGCCAAAAATTTCGCGCGGACAGCGCGTCGTTTTCGCCCCCTTCGAATTTGCGTCGAAACATCCCGGCTTGCTGGTCAAATTCATCCTGCCCATGCTGCTCACATCGCTGGGCGCGGGTCTGATCATGCCGTTCATGAACGTCTTCTTCCGCGTCGCGCATAACCAGCCCGACCCGGTCATCGGCGCGTTATTCGCCTGGGGTTCGCTGGCAATGGGCATCGGCTTGCTCCTTGCGCCGCCGCTCGCCGAACGGACGGGAAAGATTCAACTGGTCGTTGTCTCGCAGGCGTTATCCGTTCCGTTTTTGATCCTGCTTGGCTTCTCGCCCATTTTTTGGATCGGCGCGGCCGCTTTTTACATCCGCCTCGCTTTGATGAACATGAGCAGCCCCGTCTATCAAGCCTTCGTGATGGAACGCGTCGAACCTTCGGGGCGCGCCACGGTGGCGAGCCTGACCAGCATGGCGTGGAATTTCGGCTGGGCGTTCAGCCCCACCGTCAGCGGATGGCTTCAGGTTCAGTACGGTTTCGGTCCCCCCTTCATCGGCACAATCGCGCTTTACACAATCTCGGTCTTCCTATATTGGGCTTTCTTCTGGCGAAAAACCATCGAACCGCTCCCGCTCCAAGCCGCGGCAGACTGACAGCGGGGGCGCAAAATCTCCCGACTTTGCGCCCCGCTCGAATTTCTGGCACAATTGAGGCTTATGGATAAGGACATTCTCATCATCGGCGGCGGACCGGGCGGACTCTCGACCGCGCTTCACCTTGCAAAGTTTGCCCCGCATCTGACTCCCCGAATCCTGATCCTCGAAAAGGAGCGTTATCCGCGCCCGAAGCTTTGCGCCGGCGGGTTGACGCTCGACGCGGAACGCATCCTCGAGGCGCTGGGGTTGGATGTGAACGAAGTCCCGAACGTCGTTGCGGGTGAAATCCGTTTTGATTTTGGAGGGAAAGGCTTGCGCGTGCGCGCGCCGAAACGCCACGCCCTGCGCGTGGTGCGCCGGGACGAGTTCGATCACTGGCTGGCAGGAAAGGCAGGGAATAGAGGAATAGAGATTAGAGAGGGAGTTACAGTTAAAAGAATCCTGCCGGGCGAGGACAGCGTAACCGTCGAAACCGATAAGGGGAGATTCACCGCCGCAGTCGTCGTCGGCGCGGATGGGTCGAATGGAATCACAAGACGATGCATCCTGCCGAACGATCCGGTATCCACTGCAAGAGTGATCGAGGTTCTTACCCCCTCCCGACCTTCCCCACATTCGACGGCGCTGGAAGAGACTCCCGAAGGACAGAGCGGGCGGGAAGGAATCGCTTTCTTCGATTTCTTCCCCGTCCCAAATAACATCGCCGGTTATGTGTGGGACTTCCCCACCCGGATAAAAGGAACGCCGATGCGGTGTTGGGGCGTGTACGATACGAACCTGCTCGCAGACCAAAAACGCCCGGCGTTGAAAGAACCGCTTGCGGAAGAAATGCAGAGGCGTGGATTCGACTTGAACGACTGCGAGATCAAAGGATATCCCATCCGCTGGTACGCGCCGGGGAATAAAGTCTCTGTGCCGCGAGTGTTGCTGGTCGGCGACGCCGTCGGGGCGGATGCGATCTTCGGCGAGGGGATCAGCATGGCGTTGGGTTACGGCATCGTCGCCGCGCGCGAGATCGCGGAATCCTGTCAGCGTAACGAATTTTCATTTCGCGGGTACAGGCGTCGGCTGGGGAGAAGCGGGCTGGGGCAAGCCCTGTTCGCGCGCTGGTTCATCTCGCAGGTCATCTATCCGCTCAAGTGGGGCTGGTTTCAAATTCTGCTCTGGCGGTTTCTCAAACCCGTTGTGTTGCTTGTCGCATGGAGTCTTGTGTTGAATTGGAGCAAAAAAACTCCGGGCATTGAGCCGGAAGAAGAACGCAAATGGCTTTTTACGCCTCCGTCAAATTCGCGCTGAGCGGAAGGAGACTCTTCGACCGAAAACGCCCCGCGCGAGCGGGCGTTTTACGATTTGATTTTTTTCAAAAAAACGGGGGTGTTCAATTGACGTTCGAGCAGATAGGTAAAGTACCCTTGCATCAACGCCTCCGCCTCTTTGCGAACTTGGGGGCCGGGTCTGGCTCTTGAGGCTTCCCTGTAACTGGAGCGTTGGAAGTGGCGCAAATACTTGAGCGTTTCCACTGAAATCCCCGCAAGGTTGGGCAGACCCTCGCCGCAACGCGGACAGACGACACCCCCGATTGTAAAGGAGAAGAACTGGTCTTCGGGCAAAATTTCGCGCCCGCAGTTCGCGCACTCGAAGAGGTGCGGGCGGAATCCCACCGCGTCGAGCAGGCGCATTTCATAATATCGAACCGGGAGCCAGGCGTCGTCCTCTTTTTCGAGCCGCGCGAGGGTCTCGGTCAATAGCCTGAAGATGGAAGGATTCGCCCCTTCGTCTTCATAAGAAAAGCGCAGGAGCAATTCGACGACATAGGAGGCGTGGGCGGTTTTGATCAGATCGTCGCGCAAGGGGAGATAAGCGTTCACAGTTTCGACCTGCGTAACGATAAGCACGTCGCGCCCCTTTGCAAGTTGGAGCGTGACGTGGGTGAACGGCTCGAGATGCCCGGCTTTGCGCGACGCGACCTTCCTTGCCCCCTTCGCCAGCGCGCGCTTCATGCCGTGTTCCCGCGTGTAAAGCGTGATCAGACGATCCGCCTCGCCCCACTCCGAGTGGCGAAGCACGACAGCAGATGCGCGGAAGGAATGGAAGTCAGCCATGGCGGGGATTGGTAATGGTAATTGGTAATTGGTAATTGAAGAAACTACTATTCTCTACTCTCTATTCTCTATTCTCTATTCTCCAATCTCTATTCTCTACTCTCCAATCTCTATTCTCAACCCTCATTATCCACAGCCAAATGTTCCGGGATAAAGGCTTCCGGGAGGAGGTTATTCACGGTGGTTTCAAAAGTTAATTTCCCTTCTCCGTTTCCGAAGAGGACGATGGTATCCAAGCCGAACTCCGCCATCACCTGCCGACATCCGCCGCAAGGCGAGCCGCCGTTGTTAGTGACTACGGCAATTGCCTCAAACTCCTTTTCGCCTTCGGAGACCGCCTTGAAGATGGCGATGCGTTCGGCGCACATCGTCTGCGGGTAGGCGGCATTCTCGATGTTCACCCCCGTGAAGATGCGCCCGGTCTTCGTCTGTAGCGCCGCGCCGACAGGGTAGTTGGAGTAAGGGACATAAGCGCGCCTGCGCGCCTCGTTCGCCAGGTCAATCAGGGATTGTTTTTCTTCTTTTGTGATCGTCATGGTTCTGTCTGTTTTCTCCTGCCAGGTATCTACTTCACTGCATCGCGTCAAGCCGACGCTAGAGAGCGTCGCCTTCGCGAAGCCTCTTACGCAAAGATACAGATGAGCCTGTCTATTTCTTTTTCGATTTCCGTTCCAGTTTGCGGATGGCGCGCGCGGGCATGCCCACCACGAGCGTATCCTCCTGCACGTCCTTCGTCACCACCGCGCCCGCGCCGGTGCGCGAGCCGTCGCCGAGTTTGAGCGGCGCAACCAGCATCGTATCCGAACCGATGAAGACATCCGCGCCGATCTCGGTGTTGTGTTTCTTCTCGCCGTCGTAATTGCAGGTGATCGTCCCCGCCCCGATGTTCGTATTCGCGCCGATCTTCGCGTTGCCGATGTAGGAAAAATGCCCCATCTTCACGCCCTCGGCAAGGTGCGAATCCTTCACCTCGCCGAAGTTCCCCATGTGGACATGATTTCCCAGATGCGCGCCCTTTCTTAAACGCGCAAACGGTCCCATGTCCACATCGTTTTCGAGCGTCGCGCCTTCCAGCACAGACGCGAGGATTTTACATCCGTTTCCGATCTTCGTATCGCGGACGACCGTGTTCGGACCGACGACGTTCCCCTCGCCCAACTCGGTCTTCCCCTGCAAATATGTATTCGGCATGATCGTAGTGTCCCTGCCTATCTTCACATCCGCCTCGATGTAGGACGAAGCCGGGTCAATCATCGTCACGCCGTTCAACATGTGCGCTTCGTTGATGCGCCGGCGCATGGCGGCTTCCACTTCCGCCAGATGCGCGCGCGTATTCACGCCGATGATTTCCTCAAGATCGTCCATCGCGGTCGCATGGACGGACAAGCCGTCCTTCACGGCAAGTTCAACCGTGTCGGTCAGGTAATATTCGCCCTTCTTCGGGTTTTTTGGAATGCGCTTCAACGCCTCCCACAACCACTTTGCATCGAAGCAATACCCGCCCACGTTCAATTCTTTGATCTGCAACTGCTCCGGCGTGGCAACATATTCCTCGACGATGGCGGACACCGTCCCATCCCTGCCCCGGACAATGCGCCCAAACCCGCGCGGGTCGTCGGCAACCACCGTCAACAAAGACATTGGTCCTTTATTTTGTTTTTGCGTTTCGACGAGTTTTTGAAGCGTTTCGCCCCGCAACAGGGGCATATCCGCATAACAAACAACGACCAGATCGGATCTTCCCCTGAGCAGATTTTCCGCCGCCATGACGGCGTGACCCGTCCCCAATTGCGGCTCCTGTCGGACCGTTTGAGCGGATTCGCCCAAGTAGCCTTTTACTTCGTCCGCGCCGTGGCCGATCACCACGACTGGCTTCTCCGTAGTGGATGTCGCAACCGCCCGCAGGGCATGCCAGATCATCGGTTTGCCCGCCACTGGATGCAACACTTTCGGGAGGGACGACTTCATGCGTGTGCCTTGTCCTGCGGCGAGAAGGATGGCGCTAATTTTCATCGAGTCACCTCAGATAAAAACAGGATTTGCGCGGTCGTGAGTTCCTCCGCGGCAAATCCCGTTCGGTCGGTTCGTCCGCCTGCGCGGACCTTCCTGGCTGGGGCACCTGGATTCGAACCAAGATCCACAGCTCCAAAGGCTGGTGTGCTGCCATTGCACCATGCCCCAGTGCGGGCAAAATTGTATCACACTTCTATTTGTCGCCGCCGGGGATAAGCCCCATCTTTTTCGCTTCTTCGAGCGAGATCACTTCGGGGTTGAGCGATTTCCTGCCGAGGTCCTGCGCGGCTTCGTCCCAGAAATCGTCGGCGGAGGTCTTCTTCGCTTTTTCATCGGCGGCGTCTTTGAGCAGGGCTTCCATCTCCGGCGCGGGAATCGCTTTGGCGAGCCGGTCGGTGTTTTTCCTGGGAACCGTCGGCGCGGGCGGAGCCGCCGCTGGCTGAGATTTGAACTTCAATTCGCCGGTCACGCCCATCGAAGCCAGCGCCTTGACGACCTGCGCGCGCAGGGAAATCAACCCGCGCACTGAGTCGAGAATCTGATCCTCGTCCGCCAGTCCCTTTCCAGCCACAAGAAGCGCGTACAACGGCGTGACCGGGAGGAACAATAAATCATGGTCGCCGCCGTTGAAGACGTGATACGACTCGATGGATTCCTGGTGATTGTGCTTCGCGACTTTCAGACTCGTGCTGTGGATCGCCATCAGGGTGGAGATGAGCGAGACCTCCATGCTCGGGTCGTGCAGGCTGCCTGTGCGGGCATTGATCAAGCCGCGTTCGTTGAGCAGGAAGACCGCGTCGGCGTTGAAATCCTGCCGGAAGTTGGCGAGCAGGTCCGAGAGCCGGGCTTGCTGCGGTTCGTCCCCCGCGCCGGAGGCGGCTATTTCAGGCGGAAAGATGGTTTGGACGAGGCCCAAGCCGCGTTCGACTGAATCGAGAAAATCGGCGATCGGAATGGGTTTGTCGAAGATGGCGAACGCGCCGGAGTTGAGCATTTCGTCGCGCATCTTGCGCTCGGTCATGCCGGTAATGAAGATCACCTTCACTTCGGCGTGACGGGCGCGCACCTTGTGCATCAATTCCACGCCGGTCATGCCCGGCAGTTTGTAGTCGGAGACCAGCATGTCAATGTTGCGGCGCGACGATTCGAGCAGAGCCTCCTCCCCCGATTGGGCTTCGAAGACCTGGATATCCTTGTTCTTGAGCGTATCCAGCGTGGAATGCAGAAGGCGCAGGATGTCGCGTTGATCGTCCACAAGCAAAAGATTGCGAATCATGATGACCTGCCGATGAAAGGATGAGCGCGCAATAATTCCGGGTTCGGATTCAAACCCGACAAAACTGTTTGAATTATAGCAAGATTCAGGCGGCGTTCTCCAATCAGTTTTGACAGGCGGCGGAGATCTCGAACGCTTCGACATTCCATAGCGCGTTTGCTGAAGGATCGAGATCGAATCCGCACAGGTCGGGACGGGCGGCGGCGATGCGCAGGCGCGAATATAACGGGATGGCGGGGAGTCCCTCCGCAAGAATGATCTGGGTCTGGCGATATGACGCCAGGTAGGCGGAATCCTCCCGCATGGAAAACTGCGCCGCGCGGCAGGCTTGGTCATAGTCGGCGTTGCGATATCCGGTGATATTCGACCCCGACCACGAATTGGATTCGGAGGGAATCCCGTCGCTCGTGAACCAGCCGCAGGGGGGTTCGCTTCCCTCTGCGCCCAAAGCGTATTGGGCAAGGTCAAACTGCCTTCCGAAAAGCGGTCCGTCGGGACCCGGAGCGTAAAGATCGTTGGGCGGGACAAATTCGATTTCGAGGCCGATGCCACATTCGGCAAGCGAGCGTTCTAAGATGGCGGTCACCTGCCTGCGCTGGGCGGTGGATGTGGTTTGGTATTTCAGAAGCAACGGCGTGTTATACGCCACGTTTTTTACATTGACGGCGCGGCGCGGCGTGGAAGGGTCTTCGTCCGTGTCCCGCCAGCCCGCCTGCTCAAGTAGTGAGACGCCGATCTGCGGGTCATAAGGGATGGGGGAAGCGTCCGAATTGAATGCGGGATGGTTCGACGGCAGGTAGGTCGCGGGGACGTCCGTCAGGTTGTAGAGGACACTGGCTGCGACCGTCCCCCGATCCAGGCAGTAGGCGATTCCCTGCCGCGTATAGGTGTCGGCGAAGAAGTTCTGCCTGTCTCTGCCGACGTCGTATCCGTTGTCGTATGAGGCGTGGGCAAGACTGAAGCCGAGCCATTCCATGCTCATGCCGGTCGCGGCGAACATGCGCGCCTCTTCCGCGTCCTGCATTTTCTTGAGCAAACCGACGTGGTTTTCGAGATTCAAAGTAGGTTCGATCAGGTCGCAGCGGCCCGCGATCATCTCGGACAGGGCAGTGTCCGGGTCGGGGATGAAGCGGATGCGGATCGTTTCGGTCCTGGGGTAGCCGTCTCGAATCCGGAAGTAATGGGGATTCTTTTCGAGCGTGATTGCTTCCCCCGGTATCCATTCTTTGATCGCGTAGGGGCCCCATCCGATCGGTTCGCGCGAGGATACGTCCACGTCGGGCAGTTGGTCTGCGGGAAATTCGCTCCAGGCGTGACGCGGCGCGGGCTGCCAGAAGTTGAGGAAGTAGGTCGAATCGATGAAGCCGGGGACGCCGAACCATTGCAGGGTTTGCGCGTCGGCGGCTTCGTAGGATTGCGTGCGTTGGATGAGATAGTCGTCGGCGTCCGCTTCGCGTTGCAGTTCAAAGGAGTAGATGGAATCGTCGGCGGTTAGCGGCGCGCCGTCCGACCAGGCGAGGTCGGGGCGCAGGCGGAAGGCGACGATCATTTGATCCATTTCGATTGTCGTAACGCCGTCGTAGGCGACGGCGCAGTCGTCGTTGCGGCAACCCGCAGGGCGAATGCGCGAGCCGGGCGTCAATTCGATCAGGTTTCCTCCGGCGTCCAACACTGAATCGCCGGACTGCGCTGCAATTTTTACGATTTGCGCGTCGCCGTTTTCGAGCGAGGGCAGTTGGGTCAGGATAACGGGTTGATATTCGTAGCCCACATTGTCAATGGGACCGTCGTAGATGGCGGCAAGCACGTTGCGCGCGGCGGTGTTCAATTCGCCGAAGGGATACAGGCTGTTTGGTTCCTGTCCCATGCAGACGACGATCCCGTCGTCGGGGGATGCTTGCGGGGTCGGCGTGGAATCCAAATTGGGAGTCGGGGCCGGGGTTTCAGTTCCATCCTGCAAGCCGAGGCAAGCGGGGATGAGGAAGAGGAGTAGGAACAGCCAATATGGGATGGAAGTTTTTTTCACGTTGTCCTGCCTGCATGGGTTTGATTCATCCGTCAATTATAACTATATCATCCCGTCCAATATAAAAATACATGCGAGGTCTTTAAGACTTGCCGTGATTCGGCGCACGGATAAGACGGATTTCACGGAATCTCACGGAAGGAATTTTTAAAAAATCCGTGTTTTGTCCGGGTTGTCCGTGAAGCTTGTACTGAGCATGTCGAAGTATCCGTGTCCAAAAGGTTTTAATTACGGCAATTCCCAGAGAGCCTACATGCGATATCAAAAACAGAGACCGCTTGCGCGGTCTCTGTTTTATGCGGGGCGATTTGTATATTACCCCGCGCAAACGGCAATTTGAAAATTGCCGCGCTTTATTCAGCCAGCCAGCACGCCGCCCAGTGACCGGATTTGATTTCCTTGAACTCCGGTTCTTCCTGCGAGCATTTGGCGATCGCGATCGGGCAGCGGGTGTGAAAGCGGCAGCCTTTGGGCGGGTTGAGCGGGCTGGGAACGTCGCCCTTGAGGATGGTGCGTTCGCGCTTGACGTTCGGGTGCGGGATGGGGATGGCGGAGAGGAGCGCGCGGGTGTAGGGATGAAGCGGCTCGCGGTACAGCGATTCGCGATCGGTCAACTCGACCATCTTGCCGAGGTACATGACCGCCACGCGGTCGGAGATATGCTCGACCACGCTCAGGTTGTGGGCGATGAAGAGAAAGGTCAGCCCGAATTCCTTCTGCAAGTCTTTGAGGATGTTCAAGACCTGCGACTGGATGGAAACGTCGAGCGCGGAGACCGGCTCGTCGCAGACGATGAATTTGGGGTTCAACGCCAGGGCGCGGGCGATGCCGATGCGCTGGCGCTGTCCGCCGGAGAATTCATGCGGGTAGCGGCGGGCGTGATATTCCTCGAGTCCCACTTTCTTGAGCATGTTGACGGCGATCTCCCAGCGTTCTTTGGGGTGCCCGATCTTGTGAATCTGCAAGCCCTCCATCACTGATTCGCCGATGGGCATGCGCGGGTTGAGCGAGGCGTAGGGGTCCTGGAAGATGATCTGCATGTCGCGGCGCATGGCTTTTAGCGACTGGCTGCGCATTGTAAGGATATCTTCGCCGTCGAAGTACACTTCGCCGGCGGTCGGCTCGATCAGCCGCAAAATGGCGCGCCCAATGGTGGTTTTGCCGCAGCCGGATTCGCCCACCATGCCAAGCGTTTCTCCATATTTTACGGAAAAACTGACCTTGTCCACAGCCTGCACCCAGGCAGTGACTCGCTGAAGAAGCCCGGAGCGAACCGGGAAATATTTCGTTAAATTTTTGACCACCAACAAATCCGGCTTTTCCTGGGAGGGTTGATTAATTGTTGTCATGATAAATACCGTCTTGAATTTAAGATTCCTTTCCGGATTTCAATGGGGCGACATGTCCGGGGGCGTCCTGGTACAGCCAGCAACGGATCTTATGTCCCTCCGCGATATCGATCAGGGAAGGATGCCGGTCGGTGCAAATTGCGAGGTTATGTTCGACGCGCGCGCGGCATCGCGGGGCGAAACGGCATCCCTGCGGCAGGTCAATCAGGTTGGGGACGGAGCCGGGGATGACATCCAACCGGTCGCGGATTTCGCCGAGGACCGGGATGGAGCCGATCAAGCCCTGGGTATAGGGATGAAGCGGTTTGTCGAAGAGGGAGACGACGGGGGATTGTTCGACGATTTCCCCGGCGTACATCACCACGACGCGGTTTGCCATTTCGGCGATGACGCCGAGGTCGTGGGTGATGAGCATGAGCGCGGAGCCGAGCTGTTGTTTCATGTCGCGCATCAGGTCGAGGATCTGCGCCTGGATGGTCACATCCAGCGCGGTGGTGGGTTCGTCGGCGATCAGCAGGTCGGGGACGCAGGCCAGCGCCATGGCGATCATCACGCGCTGAGCCATGCCGCCGGAAAGTTCGTGCGGGAAGGAGTCGGCGCGGCGCTCTGGTTCGGGGATGCCGACCAGCTTGAGCAGTTCCACGGCGCGTTCGCGTCCTTTTTCCTTGCCGAAATCCTGGTGGATGTTCAACACTTCGGAGATCTGGTCGCCGGCGCGGAAGACGGGGTTGAGCGCGGATTGCGGCTGTTGGAAGATCATGGAGATGCGGTTGCCGCGCACCTGCATCATTTCCTCTTCGGATGCCTTTACCAGGTTTTTTCCATCAAATAGGATTTCGCCTTCGACGATTTTGCCTGGGATGCCGATCAGGCGCATGATGGAAAGCGAGGTGACGCTTTTGCCGCATCCCGATTCGCCCACGATGCCAAGCACTTCGCCGGGATATATCTCGAAGTCCACGCCGTCCACGGCATGAACGACTCCGTCTTCGGTATAGAAGTAGGTCTTGAGGTTTTTGACTTCCAGAAGGGGTTTTTGGGTGTCCATAGTGTCTGCCAAGGGAGTCTCCAAGTTCGGGATTATAACTTAAGCCGGGGATCAAGCGCGTCGCGCAAACCGTCGCCGATGTAATTGAAAGCGAGCGAACAGATAAAAATTGGCAAACCCGGCACAAGAGGCAGCCAGGGGCGGTCGAGCATGAACTGTTGCGAGGCAGACAGCATATTGCCCCAGGTTGGAACAGGGTCTTGAATTCCGAAACCCAGAAAGGCAAGGGCGGCTTCGCCTACGATGTAACCAGCCAGCCCGAGCGAAGCGTCCACGATGATGGGCGCCATGGCGTTGGGGATCATATCGCGCATGATGATTCGGAAATTCGACGCGCCGAGCGAACGCGATGCCTCGACGAAGGTTTGCTCGCGCAGGGAAAGCACCGTTCCGCGCATAAGTTGCGCGGCGCTCAACCAGCCAAACCCCGCCAGCACCAAGACGATCAGAACCGCGTTTCGGGAATCCCGTGGGCTTAATAGCAGGATGTTGCCCATAAACTGTAGAATCGGGTCGGGTATGTTGATCAATTCGTCGTTGCGCAAAAGCATGGATGAAATGATCAGCAACAGCGGCAGGGTCGGGATGGTCAGCATGAATTCCACAAACCGCATCAGAACGGCGTCAACCCAGCCGCCGAAAAACCCGGAGATCGCCCCAACGGTGATCCCTATCGTCTCGGCAATGATCACGGAGAGAATGGCGACCGTCAACGAAATGCGCCCGGCATAAATCAGCCGAGAGAAATAATCCCTGCCAATGTTGTCCGTTCCCATATAATGGGTGCGCCCGGTTTCTTCGTCAACGGTTCCCCAGGGCGCAAAATATTTGTTCACCGATAATTCCTGTATCTTGAAGGGGGCAATCACAGGGGCAAAAATCGTAATGCCGAATATTGCCAGCATGACGATCGAAGCGACCATCGCCAAACGGTGGCGTTTGAAACGATTTAATACGATCTGGAACGGAGTGCGTTCCTCGATGGTTATCGCTTCGGCAGACAATGTGGCGACCTGGGAATCAGCAGTCATGGGGCTCCAATCTCATCAGGATAAACGAATGCGCGGATCTACAATCGTGTATAGAACATCCCGCAATAGTGTGGCTATGACCGTCAGCACGGCAATGATAAAGAAGATCGCCATGGCTACAGGGTAGTCGTAATCGCCAAGCGCCAGAAGGTAGAGCCGCCCCATGCCGGGCCATGCGAAGATGCTCTCGGTAATGATCGCGCCGCTAAACAGGCCGGGCAGGGTGAAGACCACGATGGTGATGAACGGTATAAGGGCGTTTCGCAGAGCATGTTTCATGATCACCACCCTTTCCAAAAGTCCTTTGGCGCGCGCAGTCCGGATATAATCCTGCCGCATCACTTCCAACATGCTGCCGCGCACAAAACGGCTGTAATACGAAATGTTGACAATCGTAAGCACCGCCACAGGCAGGATGAGATGCAGGATCCTGTCCTTGACGGATCCCGCAGCCACCTCTCCAAGCAAAGGAATGGTGTAACCGCGCACTGACTCCGACAACCCGGCAGGCACATAAAGCCAGCCGGCTTCCTTGGGGATGAGGGAGAACAACAGGATCATCACAATGCCAAAGAAAAAGGTCGGCATGGCTGATCCCATGAATGCAAGCGATGTAAATATATAATCAAATCGCGAATATTGTTTGACTGCGGAATAGATGCCAAGCGGGATCCCAATGAACAGGGACAACAGGGTTGACAAGCCGATCAATTGAATGGTCTTGGGCAGGCGGCTGATGATCAATTCCGAGACCGGGCGATCGCGCAATAAACGCCACGACAAGCCAAAATCGCCCCGGATGATGCCGCGGCTCACGCGCCGCCCTGTCAGGTCTTTCATGTAGACCAGTTCATTGCAGCCGGTGACTTGAATTTCATACTCGCCGTCGTCGTTAAGAACTTCAGTTTCAACCGGCTTGCGGCACCCCACCACCACATCCGAAAAATATTCTCTGCCGCCGATCTCAACCGGGCCCGTGGGCCAGCCGACGAACCAGCGCATAAAACGATAAGGGAGGTATAAGTCCAACTCAAAATATGCCCGGATGCGGGCAATATCGTCTTCTGTGATTTGGAAGCGGCCAGTTTGCTGTATCTGCCTTAATCCCGCGAGCGGTCCCCCCGGCGCAAAGTTGAGAAGCGTGTAAGTGGCAATTGCTGAAATCAGCAATACCAAAGCCATTTGAAAAAGACGCCTGATATAAAATACGGTCATTGATCCCTCGCAAGCAGGATAGGTGCGCCTCTTTCGAGGCACACCTATCTATACTACTGGCAGACGCGCGCTGTGAGTCTATCGAATAAACAGCTGGATATCGATGTGTTCCCAGGTGCCGCCTGCTTCGGTGTAGGTCTTGATCGCGCCGGCCGCTTCGGCATCCACCAACGCTTGGGTGAGGCCAGCCAACGACTCGGAAGCCAGGATGTCCACCTCGCCGCCGAGCAACAAGCTTTCAGCGCTCTCGGGGGTGACGAACTGAATTACAAAGTTCGGGGTGGCAGGAGCGCCGCCGACCCAGTGCTCATTCGCAGCAAAGACCATCTTTTCGCCCTTGACCCATTCCACGAGCTTGTAAGGACCATAGGAGAGAGGCGTCTCAGCCACCAACGGGTTGGTCGCCCATTCAGCCGCGGGGACATCGCCCAACTGATGATTGGGGTAGATCGGCCAAACAGGGACGAAGTATAGCGGGTCTTGAACGCCGGGGACCCAGGTCTGGATGTAACCAACCGCATCGGTGAGGAATTCGACATTGGCGGTCTTATCGCAGGTGATGAAGGAGGTCGCGCCGGATTCGGGATCGCAGGCGATCTTATAACCCAATTCAAGGTCGGCGCTGGAGACCGGCGTGCCGTCTTCCCAGGTAACGCCGTCGGCAATCTCGAACCTGGAGACCAACTGCTTCATGGTGACGGTGCCGCCGGTGAATTCCACTTCTTCGCCAGCCGCATTCTTGACTGTCACGCCAGGGGCGAGTTCGACGACATCGCCATTGACGTCCACAACCTTTGTGCCTTCAGACACTTCGACATCGTTGTTGGTCGTCCCGCCGTTTTCAAGCGTGGGCAGTTCCTTGGTGATCGGCGAATTCGTGAATTCGTAGTTCAGATGCCATTCCTGCGCGGGGCGAACGATCTGGTAGGCGATGTTTGCCACAAAGGCGTCTTCCACGAGCGTGAAGAGGGAGGCCGGTTCCTGCGTAAAGCCGAGGATGATGGTATCCTGTCCGGGGCGGGCCCATTCCTGAACGTTGTAGTTGTAGTATTCCTGTCCCGGAGTGGGAGCAAAGCCGGTGAGGTCAGCCGCGGTCGCGAAGGTTTCGGTGCGGTTGAAGAGCGGGATGCTCGGAACGTCCTTGGTGAATTCCTGCTGGACAACGGTATACGCCGCAATGCGCTCATCTTGCACGAGCGTGTTGTTCGCCAGTTTGATGTTCGTGCTGGCGGCTTCATTACACCAACCCATGGCATTCTGACCTTCCCAGCCGTTGGTCGGGAAGGGGATCTGATCACAAGCATACAGGGTCTGACCACCGGGGTCGGCTTGGCCCACCCAGGCGAACGCGCCGAGTTCATAATCGCGGCGGGCAATGCCTGTGGTATCGCCAAACCACCAGGAGGCAGGGGCATGCAAACGAACGATGCGAATGCCGCACTCCGCCATCTGCTGTTCCCAGATTGCCGCCCAGGTCTGGCGGAAGGTGGCGCTCGTGGTGGTGAATTTCAGGGAAAGTTCATCGCCATCGGCGTTCGTGCGGAAATCCGCGCCTTCAGCGAGGGTCCAGCCGGCTTCATCGAGAAGCGCCCGTCCCTTATCGGGATCGTACGAATAAATGGTGACATTTTCGTCGCCAGCGTAAGCCCAGTGACTCTTGGGAATGAATGTGTCCATCACCAGTCCCGCGCGAGCTTCATCGCTGATCAACGGGTACACTGACTTGAGCAGATCCGATTTGTTGGTGCAGTAGGCAAGCGCCTGGCGAACCTTGAGGTCGCTCAGGATCGGGTGCGGTGTTGTGAACGCCTCGCGTTCGACTTCCACCACCTCGGTCACGATGACTTCGACGGTCTCGACCGACGGCGCGGCAGGCACGTCCGTTCCGCCGCAGGCTACGAGGGTCATGCTGGCGATCACGAGCAAGCCGAGCAATGCTAACAATCGTTTTCGTAACATTGGTTTTCTCCTCCAAGAAGAAAAATTAGGGGGTTGACTTACAGACAGTTGGAAATGCGCGCGTCAAAACTTATTCCCCTACCGATCACCTCCTTTTTTGTACAAGAGAAATCAAAGGCGCGTCTCATTAAAAAACAGTTGAAGCAATTTGAATTATACCTAATTATCTAATTGCGTCAACGGAGAGGCGTTGCCCGCAGATTTGTATAGTCTTTCTTTTACAAACGAAGCGCGGCGCCGATGCCGGGGCGGTCGGGCAGGGAGAGGTTCGCGCCGTCGTAGCGCAGTCCGTCGAAGGGATCGTTGGCGATGAGCAGGGGTCCGTCCAAATCGAGTTGGTCGCAGAGCGGGGCGAGGTGGGCGGCGGCGGTCACGCCCAGCGAACTTTCGATCATGCAGGAGAGCATGACTTGCATCTCGTGGGCGCGGGCGGTGTGAATGGCGCGCAGGGCTTCGCGCAAGCCGCCGGTCTTCATCAGTTTGACTACAACGCCGTCCACCGCCCCGGCATGACGCGCAACGTCGCGGGAAGTTTGCAGGCTTTCGTCTATGTAAATTGGAACGCGGACATCGCGCCGGGCAAGTTCATGTTTGAGCCAGCGATAGGCTTCGGGGTCGCCCGCAGGCAGGGGTTGTTCGATCAGTTCCAGGTCGTAGGGGGCGAGGCGCGGAATTAAATCCAATGCCTGGGCGGGCGTCCAGGCGGCGTTCGCATCCACCCGCAAAACGGCGGAGGAGGCGGCGCGGATGGCGGCGACCTGGGCTTCGGGATTTTGGGAATCCAATTTTGTTTTGATGATGGGATATTGCGTCTCGCGCGCGCGGGCGGACATGGCTTCGGGCGTATCAATGCCGATGGTGAAGGAGGTTTGCGGGAGCGGCGCGGGCGTTAACCCAAGCAGGCGGTAAAGCGGTTGCCCCAGCCGTTTGCCCCACAGGTCGTGCAGCGCCATATCCACGGCGGCTTGCGCGGCATGGGGCATGGGCGGCAGGCGGTTGAGAATCTCTTCGAGCGCGAAGGGGTCGTCGCCCAACGGCGGCAGGGATTGCAGCGCGGCGCTCAGGCTTTCGTAGGTGTCGCCGTAGTAGAACACGGCGGCGGCTTCGCCATAGCCGGTCAAGCCTTCGTGTTGCAGTGTGACCAGCGCGTTTTCCCTCCGGTCGCTTGCGCCGTGAGAGACGCGGAAGGTTGTGCGCAGATTGAGCGTGAGCGGCGAGACGTTCAGATTCATACGAACCTGCGCGCGCCGCGATAGTTTTCTCCCAGCCAGGCGCGGTAGATGGGGCTTTGCGGGTCGAGGCTGTTATAGGAAACGCCCCAATCGCTGCCGTTGGCGTGGATGAAGTCGTCGCCTCCCAATGAAATGGCGACGTGGCTGATGTGCGCGTCGCCGTCTTCGTCGGGTTCGCCGAAGAAGAGCAGGTCGCCGGGTTCAGGGGTATCCACTTCCCTGCCGGATGTAAATTGCTGGTCGGCGTCGCGCGGGATGTTCACGCCCATGAAAGCGTGGAAAACGCCCGCCAGCCCGGAGCAGTCGAAGCCGTAGGGGGAACGTCCGCCCCACAGGTAGGGGACTCCGGCAAAACGGCGAATCAGGTCGAGGGTCTGGGCAATGCCTTCGGGAGTCGGAGGCGGGGTTTTATCCAAAGCAAGAAAGTCGGACGGGGTGACAATCCAGCGCCGCCCGTCGGGCAGAATCAATTGATCGCCTTCAAGCCGCGCGCGAACGCCGAAGGGAATTTTTTGAGTCAACGCGCCGCGTTCGTTTTTCGCCTCCGCCAGCGAAGCGGATGCGACGGCGTTGCATGTGGAAAGATACTGCGCGGCGGCGCTTGCGTCGCAGATAAAAAGCGAATTGTCGTGAACCCAGCCGATGTAGCCGTCGTGTTCAAGGCGAATCTTCGCCCAGCCGGGGACGCGCTCGATCACGCGCGCGGTCTCGCTCAAACGCGCCTGGCTGATCCGTTCGCTGTGGATCGTGGGCTTGCTTCGCAGGTCTTCGATGGGGCGATTGAGGATCGCCCAGGGGGTTGATTCTGCGATCCGGACTTGAATCTCATCTTCGGGCGCGGCTCGATTCAATACGGACAGGGCTTCCTGCCTGCGCTGCGGGGTTAATACTGCGCCGACGATTTTTCCCCGCGCGTCCACGCGGACGTTGAATTCCCCGTCGCGTTTGTCGGGATAATGCGCCATGCGAAAGCGGTACAGCGCTTCGCTTTCGGCGTTTCCGCGCCGCGAGAAGAAATCGCGCGCGGTCTCCAGCCAGTCGTTCATCGTCTCGTCGTGAACGTTGTGGGCGACATTTTTCGGAATCCAAAGTTCGGAGAGCGGCGCGGCGCGCGCCATGAGTTGCGCGAAGCGGCTGGGCGCGTTCACTTCGTCCTTTTCGCCCTGAATAAAAAGCGCGGGCAGGTTTACGCGGGCAAGTTGTTGCGGCGTGTAGTTGGGTTCGCGCAAAAGTTCTTCGCGCGTCAGGTCCATCAGCAGGCTGGCGTATCCCTCGCCGTGAAAAGGTTCGTGCAGGGCGACGGCTTCCTTCATCCATTCGGGGTAATGCGCGGCGATGTATTCCGGGCGGAAGATGAGCCGCTCGCGTTCGATCAGCGCGTCGCTCAACCAGGCGTTGCCCGCCTGCGCGACGCAGGTTTGAGTCGCGTCGGGGTGTTCCATCATCATGACGATGGCGACGTTTCCGCCGTTGCTGTGTCCGACGACATGCGCCTTCTCGAATCCGAGGGCGCGGATCAGCGCAGCCATGTCGGCGGCGAGTTCGCGGAAGGAGTAGGAGCGCGTTGGGTTTTCCGAGCGCCCATGCCCGCGGCAATCCGGCACAATGACGAAGTAGTCTCGCGCCAGTTCGGGCGCGATCTTGTTCCAGCAGGAGTATCCCGTCTGGGTGGAGCCGTGAATCAGCAGGACGGGCGTTTGTCCTTCGCGCTTAACGCCGAAGGTTTCGTAATACAGTTTTGCGCCGCAGACGGTTTCGTATGGCATGGGGCAATTCTTATCGCGCCATGCCGACCATTGCGCGGAAGGCGTGGTAGATGGTCAGCATATCGTCGGCATTATATTGAACTTTGCGATCCTGTGCGCGGCGCGCGCCGGGCAGGGTCATGGCTTTATCCGCCATTTCGGATTTATAGAATTCGAGCGTCATGACGATGGGCGCGGGGACGATAAACGGCGCGGGCGCAGTCCCGGACTGGAGTCGCTCCACGGCGCGTTTTGCGGCTTGCTCGATCAACCCGGCAGTGACGGAAGGCGGCAGACATTCCGCGGCCATGCGCCCGACAGCGGTTTTGACGACGGCCGTTTCCAGGTCGCCGAGCATGTCGCGGGCTTCGGCGCAGGCCGTCTGATCGCCGGAGATCATGACCACCGGCGCGTTGAACTGTCCGCAGACCGCCGCGTTCAATGCCGCCTCGCCGAACAGCCGGTCGTTGATCCACAGGTTGGCGACTCTCGCGTCCGACCAGGTGTGATCCAAAATTGCGTTTTGCGCCCCGGCGCGCGCGTGATAGCCGATGAATAAAACCCCGTCCACGCCGCGGTCCACGCCATGCACCATCGAGAGCGCGGGCATGGGGCTTCCGCAATTCAGGGTGACGCGCCCGTCCAGTTCTTCGATCAAAATATTGCGGCTGGTGTTATGCCCGTCGGTGACGGAGACTCGCTTTGCCCCGCCCGCAAACGCTCCGCGTGCGGCGGCGTTGATGTCGCCGGTCAGCAGGCGGCAAAAGCGGGGGTAGTCCGGGCGCTCGGGCATGACGTGGTCCCAATCCACCACGCCAGTCGCGCCTTCCATGTCGGAGGCGATCAGGATGTTCATATCTGCGGGTTCCTTCTCAAACGGCTCAGGAGGATTCCTGAAACAAGCAAAACAAATACAAGGATGGCGGCGCCATAGGGCGGGATGCCCGCTGGGGGCGAATCCGCTTCGAGAGTGGATTCCGGCTCGGGTTCGTGGACCGGAATCCGGTCGGCGTTGGAGGCGTTGATCTCCTCCCGGGCGTCCCACAACCCATTTTCGCGCAGGAGGAAGGCGGTGATCTTCCAGGCTTCGTCTTCGGTCAAACTGCCGGGGTCCCAGTATGGCATGGCGGCGCGGATGTAAGCGTTAAGTTGGGCGGCGTTCGCATACTTTTGCAATGTTCCGGGTCCCACAACGGCGGGGATTGTCTTCGGAAGCGTGAAACCGCTCTCGTAGGGGTTCTTGCCATGACAGCCGCTTTCCCAACAGTATTGATCTTCAGCCGGGTATGTCTCGCGGAATTCGTCGGTCAGCCCCTGCCCCACATCGCCGTGACAGGGCAGGCAGGAAAGCCAGTACGCCTGCGATCCGAGGTCTGCCTGCGAGGGAGAGGCGGGCAGGGTGGGTTGCGCCAGGCGGTCGGGCGTCCCCACAGGTAAAGATGTGGGAGCGGGGGTGGCGGTTTGCAAACGCGCGCGCGCCGCGCCGGAATCAAAGAACAGCCCCGCCAGAAGCAGGGCTATTCCAACAAATAGAAGATAAACAGCGGGAAGCCGCAAGATTAGACTTTGCCTCTCATGCGCGGGTCGAGCACGTCGCGCAGGGCGTCGCCGAGCAGGTTCCAGCCGAGGACGAACAGCACGAGCGTCACGCCGGGGTAAACGATGATGTACCAATAGGTGTTGAGGCTGGTGATCCAGTTGCGGGCAAAAGCCAGCACCTGCCCCCAGTCGGCATAACCGACTTCCACGCCGATGCCGAGAAAGGAGAGCGCGGAAAAGGAAAGCGTCACCGTGCCGATATCCAGCGACGCCAGCACCATGGTTGGAACAATGGCGTTGGGGATGATGTGGCGGAAGAGGATGCGGCTGTCTTTGGCGCCGATGACGCGGGCAGCCAGGATAAAGTCGCGTTGTTTCACCGAAAGGATATCGCCGCGAATGATGCGCGAATAGCCCAGCCAGCCAAAAGCGATCAATGAAATCATGACCGGCAGGGTGCTTTTGCCGATGATGGGCGTCAGCACAGCCGCCAGAATCAGGGTTGCCATCAACCCGGGCAACACCAGCAGGACATCCACAATGCGCATCAGGATGTTGTCCGTGAGCCCGCCGTAATAGGCGGAGACCGAACCGACGACGACGCCGATCAACAGCGTGGAGAGGACGACGATGAAACCCGCCCGAAAGGCGGTGCGCGTGCCCCAGATCACGCCGTAGTAAATGTCGTATTGACCCTGCGCGGTGCCGAAGAGATGCACCCATTCTTCATTGCCGGTCACGGCTTTGTACCAGAACGGAATGTCGGGGACGTTCTTCGTCCAATCGGAGCCGGGTTCGCGCGGTTGAGATTTGAAGCCGTCGCGCGGAATCTTGTAGGGGTCGTTGGGGGTGACGGGCGGAGCCAGCACAGGCGCAAAAATCGCCACGAGGATAAACAGAAGAATTAATATGGACCCCGCAATGGAAGCGGGCGTTTTGAACAGCCCTTGCATAATCCGGTAGTTATCCGGACCCAGCAGGCGTTCAAAGCGGGTGATTTTGCGCATGGCGACTGCCGTGCCAAGCAGTTCGTTATTGCCGGTGGGGGTTACGGGTTGTGTCATGATGCTCTCCCTGCTAAGACAGATGGACGCGCGGATCCACGGCGGCGTAAAGGATATCCACCACGAGGTTGGCGACAATGAGGATCAACCCGTTGAACAGGGCGAAACCGAGCACGGTGATCACGTCCAACTGCGCCGAGGCGGCCGCCGCCGCAGAACCGATGCCGGGATAATCGAAGACCGTTTCGGTGATGATTACGCCGCCCATCAAACCGACTACGGTGAAGCCGGCAAGCGTCACGACCGGAAGCATTGCGTTCGGCCGGGCGTGTTTATAGATGACATCCTTTTCCGGCAGTCCCTTGGCGCGGGCTGTGGTTACGTATTCCTGGCGCAGGGTCTCAAGCATCGAGCCGCGCGTCACACGCAGGAAGGTCGCCCAGCTGATATAGGAAAGGGTGAGGATGGGCAGGAACATGTGCCGCAGGGCATCCAAAAAGATGTCGAAGCGGCCGTTCAAAATGGCATCGAATGTCAACAGGGTGGTGTAATGATGGAAGGCGTCGGAATTGACCACCACATTGAATTCGTCGGTCAGGCGTCCCGGCGGGAACCATTGCAACTTGGCGTAGAATAACATGAGAACCAGCAAGCCAAATACAAAGGTGGGGAAGGAGGTGCCGACGATGCTGAAGACGCGCGCGGCTTGATCGATCCAGCCGTTGTGATGCACGGCGGCTTGCACGCCCAGCCAGATGCCCACCAATATCACCGGTCCCACCGCCCAGATGGTCAGGTCGAGGGTGTTGGGGAAGCGGCGGGCGATCAATTGGGCGACCGGCTGCGAGCCGGTCTTGGACCAGCCAAAGTTGCCATACAGGATGCCGCCTTCGCGCTCGCCTGTCACTGTGTCAACCGTGCCAACCAACCAATTTGTATATTGAACATAGATTGGGCAATCCAGACAATATTTTTTAATATAGGAGTCAACCTGCGCATCCGATCGGGGATCGCCGCGAATGTACAACGCAACCCGCTCGTCAGGCTCGAGAAACTGCAACATCCCAAAGATCAGCACGGTTACGCCAAAGAGCAGGACTGGCACAAGCAACAAACGGCGAATGATGTATGTAAGCACAAATCACCTCTGGTCTTTTAGTCGCTCATATCGCTCTGTACCGCGGGGTTTGTCTCGCGCGCGCAGGGCAATATGATCTTTTTAACTGAATTTGCGGCATGAGCCGCGCTACGATGCGGGTCAGGCTTGACATCTGGAACGGGTCGGAAAAAACCTCTCCGGCCGGTTTCGCATGGCAAGGCTGGGAAGTTCCGGGGACCCGCAAGCGAGTCCCCGGAAGTTATTCAACCCACGCGGCGAACTAGTCTTTGTACATTGTGTAGAAATAGTTGCCGGAGAAGATCGGGTTCAGGATGGCGCCATGCACCCAGCGCTGTTCGAAACCGTGGCTGGTGGCCGTGGCGAGCAGGATGGTCGGGACCTGTTCGAAGTAGAGCGCGTTGGCTTCTTCGTAGATCGTCTGGCGTTCCGCCGGGTCGGTGGCTGCAACGCCGCGGTCGAGGATGTCGGAGAACTGGTCCTTTAACTCGGCGGGCAGGTTCTGGCGGCTCGCATAGGTGCCGAGCATGTAGGGCTGATACCAGTTATGCGGGTCGTGGATGTCTTCCTGCCAGCCGCTCACAAAGTAGGGCGACTCTTTGGCGCGGATGGTGCGCAGGAAGGTCGGCCACGGCAAGCCCACAGTCTCGATCACGAACAGCTCGTTAACCGCGGCGACATTGGCGGACAGAATCTCGGAAACGACCTGGCGCGAGGTATTGCCCTGGTTGTAGAGCGCCTGCAGGCGGAAGCCGGTGGTCCAGACGTCGCCTTCGGGGTCGTCGCCAGCCGCGATGCCGTCCTTATCAAGGTCGGCGGCTTTGAACTCGGCTTCGCATTGCGCCGCGTCGTAGCTATAGGTCGGGGCGTCGGCTTCGTAGCCGGGCATACCCTGGCGGGCAAGCACGGGCTGTTGAACCGCTTCGCCGTCAAATACGTCGCTGATGTAGGTGTCCCAATCGAAGCAGTAGGCGAACGCCTTGCGGATGTGGACATCCGAGAAGAAGTCCAGCGGGATGCCGTTGCCATCGAGAGCGCCGGAGCCAACGTAGTTGGAGGTCTCAGCGATGTTGAAGGTCATGAACAGGTCCTGGCTGGAGATGGAGGGGCGTCCAATATACAGGCGGAAGGGCTGGCCGTTGTCGGCTTCGCCCGCGCCGCAGGCGGTGAATTTGGCTTGGCCCTGGGCGCTGGAATCATAACCGCAGATGCCCACAGGTTCGGCGTATGAGCCGGCGGACAAGTCAAAGACGCGCATTTCGCCAGCCAGTTCATCCATCTGGGAGCGGTTCTCGGCCGGGACAGAAACCTGATCGGCGTCGCCGGCCTGCATCATCGCGAAGCGGGTTCCCCATTCGTCCACAGACTTGATCACAACGCGCTCGAGTTTGGCGGGTTCGCGCCAGTAGTTGTCGTTGCGGACGAGGACGAGTTCCTCACCCTGGGTCCAGTGATCGAGTTTGAAGGGACCCGTGCCGTTCATGATAGTGGTGAAGGGGTCGCTCTCGGAGGGTTCAGCGTAGTAATTCTGCCAGGTGTCGCAGGAGCCGTCCCAACCGCCGTTGGCGATGGTCCAGTCCTTATCCATGACAGAGCCCCAGCCATTGGCAATGGTGGGAATGAACGGTCCCCACGCCTGGGCGAGGGTCATGGTGACGGTGCCGGCGGCGTCGTCAGCCACAATTGCGGCGGTGACTTTTTCGCAGGCGGCTTTCAGGTCTTCCGCAGGAAGGGCGCTCAAGCACTCGCGGTCATCCGCGCAGGCGCCTTCGCCGTCCACAACGATGGAGATATCGTCAACGCCGATGCCGAAGAACGGCTCAGCCAGCAGCCACTGGGGACCGCTGTAACCGCCGAAGAGCAGTCCGCGCTGGAAGGAGTACGCCACATCGGAAGCGGTCAAGTCCGCGCCATCGTGGAATTTCACGCCGGAGCGAATCTTGAAGGTATAGGTGGCGCCGTCCTCGGAAACTTCCCAGGATTCTGCCAGTTGCGGCACGAACTTGTCGGTCGCAGCGCCGTCGTAGAAGACGAGGGTCTCATAGACGTTCTGGATGATCTCGCCGCCGGCGGTTTCGTACGCCAGAGCGGGGTCCAGCGTCTCAGGTTCGCCGATGGTGACCGCGACGAAGGTCGTCGGATCCTTGGATTTGAATTCGCCGCCGGTGGATGCAGGTTCCTGAGTGGATTCCACGGAGGGAGCGTCGGTCGCTTCTCCCGTGGCAGCGGGGGGAGCCTCTTGTCCGCCGCAGGCCGCAAGAGCCATGCTGGCGATCACAAGAAGGCTCAGTAGAGCAAATAATTTACGCATTGTCTTCTCCTCTTGAAAATGGAAGGGTTTGGTAACGAACGTGCAGAAACGCTTCATAGGTTCGATTTATGCAACAGCATCACCTCCTTTAGTGTGACGATCGGCTTTACTTGGCCAGATGACAGGCCACAAAGTGACCTGGTTTTATCTCGCGAAATTCAGGACGCGACTCGGCGCACATTGCCACAGCGATTGGGCAGCGGGTGCGGAAGCGGCAGCCCGACGGCGGGTTGACCGGCGACGGCACATCGCCTTCGAGAATGACGCGTTGGCGCCGCGCGTCCGCTATCGGATCTGGGATGGGAACTGCCGAGAGCAAAGCCTGGGTGTATGGATGCAACGGATTGTTATACAGTTCGTCGCGATCCGCCAGTTCCATGATCACTCCCAGATACATGACCGCCACCCGCGTGCTGATGTGCCGCACCATGGAGAGATCATGGGCAATAAAGAGATAGGTCAGCCCGAACTGCGCCTGTAATTCCTCCAATAGATTAACCACCTGCGCTTGAATGGAAACGTCGAGGGCGGAGATTGGCTCGTCGCAAATGATAAAGTTTGGGTTCAACGCCAGGGCGCGGGCTATGCCAATGCGCTGGCGCTGTCCGCCGGAGAATTCGTGGGCGTAGCGGTTGGCAAAGGACGGATTAAGTTTGACCAATTCGAGCAGTTGTTTCACCCGGTCGTTGATCTCTTTGCCCGCAACCACATTATGAACCAGCAACGGTTCGCCCACCAGCTGTTCCACTGTCATGCGCGGGTTGAGGCTGGCATAAGGGTCCTGGAAGATCATCTGCATTTTGCGGCGCATCCGACGCATGTCTTCGCCTTTCAATCTGACAAGGTCTACGCCTTCAAATTCGACTTTTCCGGAAGTCGGTCTATAAAGTTGCAAGATAGTGCGCCCGACGGTGGTCTTGCCGCAACCAGACTCTCCCACCAGACCGAGCGTCTCGCCTTTTTTGACGTCAAAACTGACTCTGTCAACCGCATGTACCGCGCCCACCTTGCGCTGGAATACGCCGCGGTAGATCGGAAAATGCATCACCAGATCGTCAACATGAAGGAGAAAGTCATTGTTGGAGGTCATGAGCGCGGCCTCCCGGTTTTGGTATCCACCCAGCAGGCGACGCGATGTTCGGGCAGAACATGCTCAAGTTCCGGGTTTTCCTTCCAGCAACGGTCCATGACCCAGCGGCAACGCGGAGCAAAAGGACAGGCAGTGGGTTTATGATAAAGCACGGGCGGCAATCCTTCGATGGAAAATAATTTGTCGTGTTTTCGTTCATCCACGCGCGGCAGGCTGCCCAGCAGCCCGATGGTATAAGGATGAGACGGATTGGCATACAGGTCGTTGATGGGCGACTCTTCGATGACATACCCTCCATACATGACGAGCACGCGCTGAGCCAGCCCAGCCACTACGCCCAGATCGTGCGTAATCCAGATGATCGCCATGCCAAGTTCGTCGCGCAGTCGCTTGACCAGTTCGACGATCTGGGCTTGAATGGTCACGTCCAGCGCGGTGGTCGGTTCGTCGGCGATGAGAATTTGCGGGCTGCACGCCAGCGCCATGGCGATCATGACGCGCTGGCGCATTCCGCCGGAATACTGGTGGGGATAATCGTTCAAACGTTCCTTGGCGTTGGGGATGCCGACCATGGCAAGCAAACTGGCGGCGCGCTCGCGCGCCTGTTTCCTGGTCATGCCCACATGGAGCATCAGCGGCTCTTCCAGTTGTCGTCCGATGGTCAGCACGGGGTTGAGCGACGTCATGGGGTCCTGGAACACCATGCCGATCTGGGCGCCGCGCACATATCGAAGTTCATCGGGCGTCATTTGGATCAAATCGTTTTTGTTGAAAACAGCCCTGCCCGCCTGGATTTTTCCCGGCGGCGACGGAATCAACTTCAACAATGAAAGCATCGTGACGCTTTTTCCACATCCGCTCTCCCCCACCACTCCAAGCGTCTCTCCCTCTTTAAGTCCGAAAGATACGCCATTTACCGCATGTATCACGCCGTCCGGAGTCTTGAACGTCGTCTCCAGCCCTTGGACATCGAGTATGATATTAGGCATGCGTGTTGTTCCTTTGCCACAAAGTAGAATGTAAGCATGATAATTCGATCAGGAAGGTATTATACTCCAACCTAAAGAAGCGTCAACATAGATCAAACGGGAGCATTCAAATTCTGTAGAATCAAGCAGCCAACGGCAAGGCATCCCATTGGCGGCTAATCCAGGCGGCTCGAGCCTTGGCAACCATGGTAGCGCCCTCCTTTGTCCAGCGCGCGCCGGGACGT